>Ga0315913_1008626_pt1 | contig 12054 bp, 7 predicted proteins | sample MpolsnodulesMG_FD_207736 | JGI IMG/M metagenome (GOLD analysis project Ga0315913, IMG submission 207736) | Medicago polymorpha root nodule microbial communities from Los Angeles, California, United States - small nodules | ecosystem: Host-associated > Plants > Roots > Nodule | place: USA... | reverse complement strand
AAGAAGGAAACTTGAAGCATCTGAAGAAAAGAGGTTCTGAAGACAAGTGGTCCTGAAGAAGTTGACGTCATCAGAAGCACTCTCCTCAGAAGCTGATCACCAGAAGCTGACGTCATCAGAAGCATCTGAAGATCATCAGAAACTGGAAGACTAAAGAACTTCAAATGTTGTTCAAATGAAGATTTAATCACGCCTATCATTGTAGAAGACTGGAAGAATAAAACAACGGCTAATTCAAATGGATTTGAAGGCATTGGATGCTTATTCTTTGGAGAACGTTGAAAAAGGACAATTGTACTATCTCGGGGCATATGTTAGCACCATTTTTCTTTTAGGCATGAATGGTGATTTGTTAGAAGAAAAGTGAAAGTTGCTCAAAAAGGAAAAGAAGAGAAGTGAAAGAAGTGTGAAAGAAGAGAGGAGAATAACAGAAGAGACACAGAATCAGATTCGACGATGGGTGCAGGAACCGAAAACGTGCCACCATTCATCGGCGCACAACTGAGTCACCTCCTTTCTCACTCCCGTTTCACCCTCAAGGCAATCACTCACCACTCTCTTTCATTCTCTCCATCATTTCCATTTCTCAATCACTCTTTCACCTAATACTGTTTTTTCTTTTTACGCAGATTGACCAAATGTGGTCTAGCGATAAATACAATTCCGGATTAATCGATCGATTCACACTTCTCATTCCTTATTGCTTAGACTTCATCAAATGTATGTATGCATAATCATACTATACTCTATTTATTTCCAATTAATTGATTTAATTAATCACTATGATCATAATATGGACTTAGGGTTTTGTAATTTTGTTTGTTTTAGGGGATATTATATTCGACGCTGAATCTCCTAATGTTGCACCTGATGTTATTTTCGGACCCGAAGATGAACATTTTCATCCCTTTCATATGTCGCCACCTTCTGTTGAACCTAACAATAATACTAACTCTTTGTTATCTGATTGGAATTACAAAGACCCAAAGTGTCTTTTGAATTTTATTCAATTCTTGAGGTAATTTCACTTTTTTTGTGTGTTTTTCCTACTGTTTGGATAAACAACCTAATTAACAGCTTATAGCAGAAGCAATTATCATATAAGTGCTCGAGTATAAGTTATCTCTATAATAAAAGATAAAATAAGGGTCTATTTTTGGATTGACTTATTTGGGCGAATCTAATGATATAAGCACTTGTCAGATTGTTGTTTGAGATCGTTTATAGAAATAGTTTATGACAAGTCAGTAAGTTTTTTTTTTTCCTGCTGATTTTCATGCGCTCTTTGGGATAGCTTACATGAAAACATTTTGACTTCATTTTTATCTTTTGCTAGATATATCTTCTACGTAAGCGTTATAAGTTTTTATATTAAACTATTTATACAAACAAGGATTGAAGTTAAACTGATTTCATATACGTAAGCTGTAAATTGTTTTTTGATAACTATCCTGGAGAGTTTATGAAGTGACCTGAAAACAGATTATGGACATGTCATAAACTGTTTCCGTAAGCTCAAATTAACCAATCTAAATAGGCGTTTTGTTGTTTCGGTTAATGAGTACATATATGGTAATGGTGATTTTGGTTTGCTGTTTTGATAGGGATCAGTATGTGTTGTATCAAGCGAAGCGTGTTGGAGAAGTTGACGATGATCGGTTGAAATTTGAAGTCAGTACTATTGTTTCCAGGGAGGTAATTAAATAATTTATTTTTTTAAACTTTATTTTCAACAATCAACTCATTAATATACTTCTCAACTGGCCGAGATTACTTGGGAAAAACCACAAAATCATTATCAAATTTCATTGAAGTAATGAAAAAGCGTTTTGAGAATGTGAGTTTGACATGTGCCTACTTTGGATCGTTGTATTAAATATAGTAATTATTACTCTTGCATAAAACATACTCGGGCTTGGAAGAAAATAACAAAACGTATGTAATATTTCACAAAACTAGTGGCAAATTTCGTTGAAGAAATGAAAGTGTTTAAAAAGCATGTCTGACTGTGAATTAGCATGTCTATTGTGTGCCCTTCCATCTGTGCTGTGGATTGGATAGGAAAGCACCTGTCTTAATTTTGGATCTAACTTTGCTTATCGGGTACGATTAGTTTTTAACTTAATTTAAAACATTTGCTGCAGGGACTAGAAATGCATATGTGTTCTTTTGCTGACAAGGTATTTCTTCAGAAATTCTTTTGCTAATATTTCTATGATCTACTCATGGATGGTGAGTAAATTAATGTAGCATTTGAACAATTTTCTTGACTTCTTCTATGTTACATTTTAGTGTAGTCAGAGGAGGTTAAATTTGCTGTGCCCCTACTGGACATGAACATAAACAAGATGGTGTCTGGCTGTCCGTGGAGACAATCGCAGAAGATATACCTACAAGTTGTTTTCTTTTCTCTTTAAGATTCTTTTGAATTTTTTAACTTTCTTTCAAACAAATTCTTAATGATATGTTAAACCTAGGTTGTATATCCTGTTGGGAGAAAATATATGTCTGCACCTTCGGCTCCTCGCCTGAAGTTGGTATCTTCTTCTGAGTTGAAAGCCCTATATTCCATTGATGATGTCAAGCTGCCTCCTTGGTTGAATGGGATGTAAGCTTTTCAATTTTTGATTATTCTATTTGTCCCAAATAAATTCATATACATGGTTGAGATGGTTTTTAAAAGCGTGTCTGATTTTGTTGTTGATCTTTTATACAAAGGTGCTTGGCAGAATACCTTCCAAATCTAGAAGAATATCTTGAGAAACAGGTTAGGTGGAATTATCTTTACTGTGTTATCTATTAATTCACTCTTCACTTTCTAGTGCTTCAAGAACATTATTATTTATTTTTTGTTAAAATTAATATAACTATAATTTGAACGTAGGTCCTTGAGGCTGTATCGTTAATTGATGTTAGAAGGCAATTCATTGAAGCATTGGCCGGTGAGTTAGGCAGGCCAGTTGAAGCTGATCCTGTATGTGCCCGTAACACTTATTCTCAAATTGCTACAATTGCTTTGTTTTCATTTTAATTACTAATTACTGATTTATCTGTTTCTAGGTCTTTTGCAGAAAGGCAACTTTTCTGTCTGCTTCTGGAGTTCTTACATTTCTGGTAATATATGACACTCATTACTTGGTACATGACATCTGTGCATTTGTTGTGACATAAGCTGATAAGCTTGCTTTAGGAAGTTAATCATAATGTTTTTACCATGGATGATGGAGTTGACAATATAACTTGTGTGGTAAGTTCTGCCAGTTTAAGACATTGGTAATATGTGACAATGTTAAGACAGAACTATACTGTTGGTAGTGAAATAGGATCTATGCAATTCCTGTATAGGCATATTGTATCATGTAAACAGTAAAATAAAATCTCCTACGTTTATTTTGTAACTATCTCATTAAGCCTAAATAAAATGGATTATGTTGTCTAGTTGAAACACACAGTTTCAACATCACATGCCTTTGTTATCTCTCGTTCAACAGTTGGCATCTGTCAGAAAGCCCTTGATAGCGAAGGTGCATGCTAGGCGTAATAGAGGAGTACAGCAGAGACGGATCCACTACTTGTTAAACGGGGGCACATGCCCCCACTGTGTTTGAAATTTTGTCTGTTAGGTATTAGGTATTTGAATTATTGTCCCCTCTTAAAATATCTTGCCTGCACTAAATATAAATTTAATGTGAATTATGAGTTTTTGAATGATTTTCTTGTCACATGCTCCCTCTGGTCTCAAATATAAGCAAAAATTGGTCAAAGAAAGATGTATTTGGTCCAAAATTTGAATCAAATACATCCACTTTGTTTGACCAATTTTTGTTTATATTTGAGACCGGAGGGAGTAGTAAATAGAGATTTTTTTTCTTTTAGTATTGGAAATTAATTTTTTTTACAATTGTCAAATATGAAAACACAGAGTGCAATTAAAATTTGTGGATGTTAAAGTGTCTTTAATTGTGTATATACACGTTTATAATTTTCAATGTAATCTTCACCCCATTCGTTGAAATTTCTGGATTGGTCACTGAGTAGAGCCTCGGAGTTAGTTCTTGTTCTGTTGCTAACGGTAAGTTCGTTAGGAGCCACCCATATTGGTTAGGGGAAGGATATCTTTTAATTAATAAAAGAGCGAAGGTGAGGGAGAATTATTTCGGTAAGACAAGGGTAGTAGGAGCAGGAATGTGTTTCCTGGAATAGGGAGAGGCTTTCTCTGTAATTCTTGTTGAAACCTCTTTCTTTTGGTTTAGCAGTCTTTCTGATTTAGTTCTAAGGTAAGTATTTCCAATTTCGTTTTTATTGCTTTTTGATTCTGAACTAGTTCCTATTAGCTGGTGTTGTAAAGCCCCACACATACTACCCACACACATTTGCTACAGTCCACAAACAATCTGCTGCTGTCCACATTTTCTCCAATGTGATCAATTTACTTATCCTTAGTTTCTTGCTATTATACAATAGTTTTTTGCTGTAATCATGTAGGATGAGGATGATAGTGTTTAAGAAAAACACTATTGAATTCAACAAGTACACGATACACAAACCTGATAGATTAACTTCCCTGCCAGCCTTTGAGCCAAAACACTTCCGAACCTTACACAACAAGAAATCCCATATGCCTCCTAGGTGCCGTCCAAAAACCCCTTAATAACTATCACACACAACAAAGTAGTGGCTAAATAACAACTCAACATAGAACTGCCCTACTATACAATTAAAATAAAAATAATTAGTAAATAACTGTTCCATTGCATAGCTTTCAGAAAAGTAAATCTGACTTTTTATTTTCTTGTTTCTCCTAGAGTACACAAGCCATATCGTAGGCTTATTTTCTGCATGGTCCAACCTTTAACCCACACATTATGACTTTGGGCTATAGCATAAGAAGTCAAAATTGATTAATTATTTTTTGGTTTTTCTACGGATCTGATGATGTTTTGGACTATCAGTGTTGGAACAGCAATTACATATCTGTTAGGGAGAAGAAATAGAATGCTAGGGCAGTAATAAGTAATAATATCGTTGTCATTTTTATTTTTTATTTTTTTTGTTATGGTCAATATGTAATTTTTAAAAAAGACAGTAGTGTGGTGCACTGTACTAAGATAGGATAGATAGTAGTATTGTAGCTATCACAATCATAGATTACCTGTGAAATGAGAGGCTGGCCTACTCATAGGACATTGAAACTAGTTCAATTTTGGTGGTTGAATGCTTAGAAATCAGAATTCATTAATCCTATCATCAAGTCCTCAATTTATAAATTTGGCTAAGTCATTAATTCTTCTCCGTTAAGCCATGAAAATTCACCAGGGAGAGAGAAGTATAGAGGTAGTATGTCTGTTTGAAATTTGCAATTATGCTTTACTCTTTGCTTTCCGATGCACCCTATTAGGAGGGATTGTTATTTTTAGAATTTGCCAAAATGAGTGAAAGTGTGAAACTAAGTGTAATTGCTCTTAACCTCATGTGAGTGTCATTTATGCCAAATTATATAACTATAATCATTGTTTCTGGGTTTGTCTTCCATACAAGTGATACTGACTACTGATATATTTATATTCTTGAATTTAATCTTCCAACTTCCAAGTAGTTCATGTTCCAAGGCTGATGCCAATATTTTGCATGGATATTTTTCTTTATTTCATAGGTTCTATTATTTGTGAGATCCATGCACTTGACCAAAGTTCTGACAATTCTGTTTATTTAGGTACACTTCGTTATTCCAACTCAGTTTCCAAAGCAACAACCAGCAATTATGCTTCAAAGTTCTCAGGTTTTATTTGCTCCCATTTTCTGACAAATATTTAAAATTTTTAGACCGAGCATTATTTACTCTATTTCAATATAGGTGGCAAATTAATAAGTTCTTTATAGTGGAATTTACTGATTTATTGCAAAAGCCAATTGTCTATGAGTGAATTCTTTCAATCATGTAGTTAGTGTACATAAGTATTGTATGATTCACTTTTTTATATTATATATGAGGAGTGCTAGCAACACTCTGTTTTTTACACTCTGTTTTTTACACTCACTCAAACACTCTCTCTTTAATTGGATGAAACATATATGTGTCACACATTTTGAAAATGGGATCCACTTAAAGTGGCGGGACACACATATGTTTCATCCAATTAAAGAGGGAGTGTTTGAGTGAGTGTTGAAAAGAGAGTGTTGCTAGCACTTCTCTATATATAATCTTTTGTTGGAGACTGAGAAAGAGATCGATACTCTTCAGATTTATGTGCTCGGTTATTGTTGATGTATGCTGATATGTTTAGTTGGATTACAATCCATGTTTAGATTCTAGCTAGAGCTTGAAAGTATCCATGTGATGTAGAATTAGAAACTATGGAGCTCTCTTTCGTCAAGAGTATTGTACTTCAAAACGTTGAAATGTAAATGTTCCTTTAACCGATAAGTTAAGTGATTATTCTTTTCTTAAAAATTGTTTTGTAGCATAGGATGATCTTTGAAGCAGGATCGTGGAAACAAATTTAAATATTTGAGTTTATGACAATGTATAATACTAGTTATTACCTTACTGTTCTGTAGCCGACCATATACCCAGGTTTTGGGTTCCAACGTCTTACCTATCCTCCCTTCATATTGGGAGGTTCTGCATTTTTTGACAATATTTTTTTTTAAAGTTTTAGTCGGTGATAACTGAGGTTGAAGTTATTTCCCAGTAATTTTACCAGTGAGGTTCTTTTCATGTTATTTTGCAGCATTTTAATGCGCAAATGTCACCTATCAAGTCACGTCCTATGGCTGATTATCCATGGAGTCCGAGATGGGAACCATCACTGATGGCTGAACGAATTTTGTGAGTGTTTTGTATTAGTTGCTTGATTTTTTTGCCATTATGCTTAATCTCTTCTTTCCTTGTCCTAGAATTGTTGGGCTAATTAGTATGAATTGTTTCTACAGTGAGTTTCTGGTAGACGAGGCCTTGAATTTCAAGAGGCAATGCAGCGAGGGTCAACTTCAGCTGTAACATGTTCAGCTCAATCCCCAATGTCATGGCAAACTTGTTCTTTGAACAATGTCATGGTGGTCTCTATCCGTTAATACATTTGTTTTGTTGGGAGTTAAACAGATTGTAGGATAAAACTTTCTTATATTCGTGCACTTCTCGGAATTTTGTATCATATTGTGTATGTTTGACCAAAAAATTTACCATGTGCATAGAAGTAGGAGTTGTTGTATTATAAAAGATATTCAGCATGGAAAACATAACTTTTAGTATTTGTTTTTAAATTTTTGTCTCGCCCGGGCAATGTTATGCAGCTAAGGGTTCGCTAGTGGCTTTGCGATGAGTTTGAAACCTTGTGGTACAAACATGTTCGGGACATGTTCAGCTCTATTGTAAGGAAGTGGTGGGTAGCAATCTTAACTGAGTTTAGTGTTGTCATTTTTTAATGTCGCAACTTTCTTTTTTATATATATAATTTAGAGTTTATTTTATTTGGAGTTAAGTGAATTTAATTTAATTGTCCATAAGTTAGCACGAGTGGTCGCAAGTTTAGTTTCGTTTTGACAAACGTTACAAGTTTAGTTTTGTCTTCATACTTTTACAGTTGATCCTATCTGTGCCGCTAGATTATATTTTTGACGAAAAGTAGTTCAATTTATGTAAAAGTAAATAAAAAAATTAGCTACGTGGTTTTAAAAATAATATATCCCATCTAATGGAAACAATTGTTGGAGTGTGCTCCTATGCATATATTTGAGAGTTTAATTTTTATACTCTATCACTGTTAAATGGTTCATTCTGTCAACAAATTACAACCAATTATGTGATTTTATAAATATTTAATAACACGATGATTATAATCGATTGATAGTGCTATCTCTTTTTAACACATTGATTTATGAGTATATGGAGAGTGCTATTTATAAATATTTAATTACAACCAATTATGTGATAGTGCTATTTATAAAAAAAAAAGAAGCTTAAACCTTCATTTTTATGAGTATATGGAGAGTGATGTGATATGTTGATGACATGACAGGAAGAAAAATATACAGCGAAAACAAAATGTTAATTGAGTGTATGAAATTTAGGAGTGTTCAAATATAAGAGTTATTATTTTTTAACACCATGACTCTATTTGCAATCCCGCCTCTATTTTCATTTTATTTTAAAAATTAATAAATAAAAATTTTAGTAATTTTTTTGATAGAGAAAAAGTTTAGTGATTTAGTACCACAAAAAAAAAAAAAATGAAAGAAAAGAAAAAAATTGATTGATAAAATTAGGCTGAGGAAGATAAAACCCCAGTTCTTACAATAATCCGAGAAAAAACACTGCGCGAAATCGAAACTCATTTGATGGAGTTACACACTTCAACTCTACCGTTGCGTTCTTCTCTTCCACCATCTTTCTTCTCTTCTTCTTCTTCTTCTTCACCTCATTCAACCCATTCTCCACCAATCAAAATAACCTCACTCCCCTTTTCTCGCTTCATCTCTTTCACCAAACTTCAATCACTAACAAGTAAGTAACCGTTTAGGGTTTATCATTTAGTATTCAAATTCATACAATTTTTTTAATTATTATTAATTTTTCTCTGTTATTTTCTGTTTATTTAGGACGAAGAGGTTTACGACCCTGTAACTATGTTGCTTCAAACGAAGATAATTCTTCGAGTGATGTGGTAGATGAAAACAAAATGATTGGAGTGTGTGATAAACTCATTGGTGTTTTCATGGTGGATAAACCTACTCCAACTGATTGGAGAAGGTTGTTAGCTTTTAGCAGAGAATGGGATAACATTAGACCTCATTTTTTTGCACGGTGTAATGATAAAGCGGTTTCTGAGACTGATCCTGTTTTGAAGGAAAAATTACTCCGTCTCGCACGGAAGCTCAAAGTGGTTTGTTTTGTTTTTAAATTTGCTACTCGAGACTGTGAATTTGTTGTTTTATCGTTGATTCTATTTTGTTGTAGGAACCTTATATTGCAAAACAATATAGGAATTTGTTCAAAATCCATACTCTATAGCACCTTTGTAGCTGCTATGTATAGGCATTTAACAATAAGTTAAAGGATTTTGTTTTTGTTGAAATTTTATATACAAAAGTTAATTTCAATTTATGCTAGTAGTTGTTGTTTCAAACACTTGGGAATTATTGTCGAATTTTTTTAACGTCTCTCTTTTAGACAAGCATTTGTGGTGGACTTTATCCAAAATGAATGTGATTATGAAGAAGTTGCTTTATGTGGTATGTTAATTGGAATATAAGAAACAGGAACATATTATAGTCCTAGTGCTAATTTATCGTGAACTTCTCTTGTGTAGATTGATGAGGATGTTCAGAGACATAATGATCTTCTGGATGTAGTCCGAAAGGATCCGTCTGAAATTAGCAATATCGTCTCCAAGCGTAGGAAGGATTTTACAATTGAATTCTTTGAGCATCTTCACACAGTGACTCAGTCCTACTACAAAGATGCAGAAAAACAAAATGGTGTGATAACTTTTTCTCGTTTTTGAAATTTGAATTTGGTGTGCAGTATCATACTGAATTGCATCAACTGGTTTTTTTGTGTGGCTTATCATGAACCATATTCATCCAGTTCAAAAGTTTGTTACTTTTCTTTCTTGGATTTTAACTAGACAATGATGCTTTTCAATGGTTGAACATTGGATTTATGAATTGTATGGAACTTAAAATATTTAATTTGTAGAAGCAAAATACTTCTGGATTGAAGCTTTAATTCGAATATAACCATAATTAGGAGAAATTTTGGATATTGTCTTTGTTAAGCTGCGTGGAATTCTGATTGTTATCCTCAGAATACATACATATAAAACCAATATCATCTGCTAGGTGTCACATATTAAGAAATGTGTTGAATTGGTTAGTTCATGTTTTCATATTTGATTAATTTCACCCTTTAAAACCTATAATGTTTTTTGTTTTATGTGAAAAGAACTGAAAAAGCTTGGGGAAGCATGCTTGGCTGCTGTACAAGCCTATGATGGTGCTACAGAAAGCATTGAGCAGATAAATGCTGCACAGCTGAAGTTCCAAGATATTATCAATTCTCCCACACTTGATGCTGCCTGTAGGAAGATAGACAATTTGGCTGAAAAAAAAGAACTTGATTCGACACTGGTATTGATGATCACCAAAGCTTGGGCAGCTGCCAAGGATTCAAACATGACAAAAGATGAGGTAAAATTTATGGTCACCTCAGGACTTTCCTTTACATGCACTGCTATTTAATTTCACGAATACGGAGGATAGGGAATTTTGAATTATTTTTTAAATAGTTTCTCTAGACTGCAATGCAACAAAGTGGATAAGGTAGATAGCTAGTCTGTTTTATTTTTAGTTAGTCTTGTACTGTATAGTCATCTTTTACTAACACACCGTTGCAGCATAATTTATGGCAGTGCACAACTTAATCAATTTCCTTATCTATAATGTTTTTATCCTGCCCATGATTAATTTTTGAACGGGAGATAAGAGAGATTGAATATTTGGGGGAAAATAAAAAGCAAACGAGGCATACTTGTACGTTTACTCAAAAACTCAAGGGAATGTGAGTTGATATTAATCCCCTACTCGCAAGCTATATTAGTTGATGAAGTCTTTCATATGATGTATGATGCTTTGACATAATTTACACATGTGTGTTGTCATTACAAAATATGAGGATCTTGTTAATTGAATAGTATAATGGGGTGGACAATTTGACCTTGTCCATTAAACAAACCTACCCATTCAGGATCGTATTCTGCTTAGCTAGATATTATATGGTAAAATTTCTTGCATTATATATTACTAGCTATTGCCTATTTAGTTTTTAAATCAGAACATTTATTTGTAGGTAAAAGACATCCTCTTTCATTTATACAATACTTCAGTGGCAAATCTTCAGAGACTCGTTCCAAAAGAGATTCGGATAGTCAAGTATATTCTTCGAGTTGAGGATCCTGAGGAGCAACTGTCGGCCCTTAAAGATGCATTTACACCTGGAGATGAACTTGAAGGAAACAATGAGGATCTTTTGTACACGTACGTCACACATGTGTAACATACCAGAATAACAAGTCATCTCGAAATTGAATTCAGTTGCGGTAACTTCTTAATATCTTTTTCAGGACACCAGAGAAGCTTCACACGTGGATAAAGACTGTGGTCGATGCTTATCATTTGAGCAAAGAAGGTACCCTCATTAGGGAAGCAAGGGATCTGTTGAATCCAGAGATCGTCGAAAAATTGGAGATGTTAAAGAAGGTTGTGGAGAGGAACTTCATGTGAAGAGGGTGGGACACATACTAAGTTGGTTTTCCTACTCTAAAGCATAATATTGTGCATGAGATTTTCTGATGTCCATCAAGTGCAGATCCGGATTTACAACAGCATTGCTCTAAATAAGTGTTTATATTTAGACACTTCGGAATTTGTCTACAACAGAGTAAGCTGAATCAGGAAACAAAGCTAGACAACAATCACGATTGTAACATCAAAAGTTAGGTTAGTTTACCCTTTTTTTACTATTCGACACTGAAATTTGAGTAGGCGATTGTGTCATTTGCACGTGGGAGTGAAATGTTACATGGTAACTGAAGAAATGCAACATATATACTAAACTTAGTCTTGACCAGGTCTCTTGTGTTATTATATATGGTTGTAAATAGAATATATTCCAGTGGCCATGTCTTTGAAGGCTGAGGAAAATGAGCACAATTGAAAAATTACAATGGTTGTTTGGTTTCTGTTTATAGAAGAAATTTTTTTATGTTTAGAAGTAAAACAAAATTAACCTGTGGTAATATTTTTCTATCAAACACGGAATGTAATTGCAGAACAACCTGAAGAGGTAAAAGAGGCTAACAAGGCTCCACCCCACTAACCAAACATACCCTTAATTTGACTATTCCTTTTTTTGCACCAACTGAAATTTACACACATAGCTGTCAGGTCTTAGGTTCGAACCTGTATAAAAAGGTCATTAGTCTGACAATATCGGCATTGTCAATTGAGTTAGGATTTGCAGATGTCATTTTTGCTTTTTTCATTACAAAATTTTAG
>Ga0315913_1008623_pt1 | contig 12055 bp, 3 predicted proteins | sample MpolsnodulesMG_FD_207736 | JGI IMG/M metagenome (GOLD analysis project Ga0315913, IMG submission 207736) | Medicago polymorpha root nodule microbial communities from Los Angeles, California, United States - small nodules | ecosystem: Host-associated > Plants > Roots > Nodule | place: USA... | reverse complement strand
TCTAAGAGGCATAGACTAATTTGCCTTTTTGTTTGGTATGTACTGTATAATTACTTAAAAACTCTTTAAATTAATAATTATTAATTTATCGATAAATTAATAACTCTCTAAATTAATAAATTTCTCTAGTCCTGACATTATTAATTTATAGAGTTTCTACTGTATATTAGAATATTCATATTTTGAATAGTAATGAATTAAACTCAAGTTACTAGACCAACATCTGGTTGGTGTAATAGGTAAAGAACTCAAGTGATTTGATTGAATATTGACTTTTGTGCATAAAGAAACTTGGTTTGGAAGAAAAATAATATCTTGTATTTATAACATGTATGATGATGAAAGGGAATGTGTTTTAAGATGCTGTTATGAGCTTGATCCAAGTTCATAACAACATCTTCGTGTTTAGATTTGCTGTAAAAAATTTCATAGTTTTTTTGTTGAGTTTTTAAGATGAGTGATGATGAAAGGGAATGTGTTCAGAACAACGATGTTGGAACTCCTTCCTTCCACCATCACTCATCTTATAACCAACATGTTCATAACAACATCCGACATATACTTTTCTCAGTTCTTTGTTGAGTTTATAACAAATGCTACGCCTATTTAAATAAGTTTGAGTGTCTTGGGCCACAGAAACTGTCTGTGCATCCTCAACCACACAAAAATGGGGAACCACAACAACTAATTGTCGTTAATACCAACAACAGTTAACTACCTATCTAACTAACGACAGTTAACTATAGATAGCACCAACGATATTTAAATGTCATGGTTTCCTGATAACAAAAACATACAATTTTCTTGGCATAATTGATTTTTTATTTTTTATTTTATATATAAACTTTCAATCATTCATACTTTGATTCAATCATTCATAAAATCTTCATACATGCACTCTAATCAAAGTCATTCATTCATATCATTTATAAAAGAAATATAATGCAGTGAAATCCTCCATTAACACAAGAAACGATCTGAAGGTGAGAAAAACACAAGAAGGGGGTTAAAATGTTTTTACTTTTTCTTAGTTTTCTCCTACTGAAGTCACTGATCAGAAGCAGATAGAGTTCAGCTTCTGAAGTGATAATCAGAATCTAATTGCAGCGGATAAAACAGAGAGAGGGAGAGAGAGAGAGAAGAAAGACACAAAGCAATTATACAGGTTCCTTCCACAAACCGGAAGTAGTCCTGTCCCCCTTGCACTTCCAAGGAGAGTTCACTAAGAATGTAATATCTGATTACAGCTGCTCAATGCTACAACTAGCAAGAGACTTCAAATTACTCAAGCACGCTTGCAGGAGATTTCCTATGCTCCTGAACACAGTCAAGAGACTTCCAATGCTCAAGCACAACTGCAAGAGACTTCTATTGTTCAAGCACACAAGCAAGAGACTTCTATTCAAACAGAATTACAAAGAAGTTTGTTTGAGGTTGAACACTTGATATATAATCAGTGGTGTTCACAAAACAAATCAGATACAAACTCTTATGACTCTAGAATTTCTAAGATATGAACTTTGATAAGAAATTCTAAGTGGACTTTAGATGCAGAACAATTTCAACAGAGTTTGGCGCTTGTAAATTGTTGTATGAGTCTTGTTTATTTGTGTGTCTGCATACCCAACTAGCAGGTCTTCACTCATTTATACAGAGGTGTGAAAGATACGTTGGAAATTGCCAGCACATCAAAAAGAGTCGTTTGAAGCTTGATCAAAGTCACCAATGATCTTTTGCCTGATATGGTTATTGTCCTATGGAGGATCAATTTCAAATGCATTCCTAGTCTGAAGGAACATTGTTGCAGGCATAACTGTTATTCTTGTCTTGATGCAGAGACACAAACAGAGTAGTGGAGGTAGTGGTTGTACACTTCGTACAATTGTCCTTTTTCAACGCTCTTGGGAGAACAAGCATCCAATGCTTTCAAATTGATCGTTGCTTCACTCTTCTGGTCTTCTATAATGTTAGACGTGATTAAATCCTTTGAAACTTTAACTCTCTCAATCTGCTGATGATCTTCAGCTCCTGACGAAATACAGCTTCTGGTGATGTAGCTTCTGATGAAGTGCTTCCGATCAACTTCCTTCTGATGACGTCATCACTTCAGGAGCACTTGACTTCAAAATCACTTTTCTTCAGATGCTTCGAGCTTCCTTTTTGTTGATTCCATAGCTCTTAATTTGTTCTTCTAGAACCTATAAAATATACTTAAACTTGTATATGGTCCTGCACAATTGAACAAATATTAGCATATTCAATTGACAATTTTTAATACCTTGTTATCATCAAAACTCAAAGGGTAATGTTAAACACATTTTGTTCCAACACGATCAAGTTATTAATTTACATCCCCATTAAAACCAAAACTAAAAATAATCAAGTCACTAATCCTATGAATTACATGAACAAGTTAAAAAAAATAAAAATAAATTGTGCCATGTTCTGCCCCTGCTTCCTCAACCGCCTCCTCGTTGTGCTAATGGAATATGTAGAAGCTTGTACACACGTTTCCCTAATCATGTGCACGTAATCACAGTACTCCTCAGATGTAAAGTCATCACTCAACCCCTCATCACACAAGTTGATGGAACTCATGATTATACTCCACGAATCCGGCCTATCTCTGGCATGGTCCTGCTCAATGACATGTTCCTCATTAGCTGGCATACGAGGATCTCCCTCGATAGTTGGCAGTAATTTTAGGTAAGACACTGGATATAACCATACCATGCATCCTAGTGTGTAGTGTCATGGAATCTCCACCACCAGACCTCAATCTGCCGTGTTCACAAACTAACCAAAAAAATCACTTATTACTAAAACCCTAAACCGTAACATTTCACCATTTTAATTCAAAATAACTAACATATAAAACAAAAATATATGATAACAATATGAATTAAAAACAATTACTTGTAATTTGATTGTTGGGTTGCTTGAAGTTGAAGAAAATGGATGGAGTTGGTTTGAGGGAGTTTTTTATGTTTTGAACATGATAAGGGTTGTTGTTTGTTCTAAAATAAGTCCAGATCGCAACGACAATTAACTACCATTGTAGGAACGGCAATTAACTACCGCCTGATCAGTGTCAGCAACAGTTACATGTCGTTTGAGGCTTTTTGGTCTTTTACTAGTACCTGTGAGCAATTTTATGTGTGACAAGAACAATTTCCGTTGGACGTGGTCCAACATAGAATAAATGAAAACGTTGGAAGATACTAAATTAGAAGTCCATATATAGTGTAGGGCTATTTTCCAAAACTTTGGAAACAGAGTCCCCTCCTCAATCATTACCAGCAAGGATTCTATTTGGAGGAGAGTCCCTTCCTCCTGGTCTTGGACTAAATTTGAAGTTGGAACCAAAGAAGTAAAATTTGAAAAGAAGTATGAATGATCAAACCATAAAGGCTTGTCCAAAGAAGTAGTCTCTTGAAAGATATGATGTTCAAAGTACTCATTAAAGTAAATGATAAAGGTCTAAGTATATGTATATCAAATTACTTTGATACACTAAATATAGATTAAGATTCAAACATTGATTCGTTACATTAAATCTGATGTTTTGTTGATATTTGATTGACTTTAACTAATAAAATAACTTTTATTTTAAATGGTCAAAGTTGGAAACTTTAGTATCTTGATGAGAAAGAAGTTTTTATTATTGATCTTCTTGTCACTTTAGGTCCTTTAACTCATGTTCTAATCATGAGAGACTTAATAAATTTAATTATTATCGTTGAAAATAATATACAAATCGTGCAAAATCAATTTGCATGAGAATTAATTTTACTTATATATCATTTAAAACAAGTTCAAATTAATGTTAAAAAGAGAATAAGACAAACTCGAAATACCAAAACGATAGTAATGAAGATGTCCATATTTTTTAAAGAGAGGATCTACACTCGATCGAAACGGTGGGAATTGCACCTAATCCAAGTTCAATATAGAGAGAAAGATAGAGACCAAAATTAAAAAGTCATTGTCCTAAAAAATCTCTATATTTAAGATTGAAACATCTTATCATATTATTATTAGCTAGGCTTGAACAAACATTACTGCTTTTGTGGAGGAAACCTAGATTACCATTATCTGGATGTATTGTCTGAAGAGATCTATGCAAACATTGCTTTCTATGAATAAAGGAGAAAAATGTGATATTTATAGAAATGGACCACATTTCTAAGCATTACCTTTGTTATTTATTACACATGTGCTTTAAATTTAATGACACTGGTGGATAAGCTATTGCTGAAATACTTTATCTTCCAATTAAGAGAAGACAATGACATGGATTCAGGAGTTCAGTCACCAGCTATACAAGCAAATTTAGCGGTTTAAATTATTTGAAAAAGAAAACAATATATTATTCTATATGAAAATATATATTTTTTAACAAGATTCTATATGAAAATATTAGGCTTAATAGCAGTTTTAACCCCTTAACTTTTTCAAAGTTGCGATTTTAGCCCCTAAAAAAAACTACAAAACCACCCCCTAAGTTTTGCATATGTGGCAGTTTTGGCCTCTAAGGCCAATTTTGACTCGGTCTACGCTGACGTAGCACCCTAAGTGAGATGTCACGTGTTATTTATTTTTATTTTTTTTTACCAAAAATTGGCCTTGGGGCCAAAACTGCTACAGTTGCAAAACTTATGGGGCGATTTTGTAGTTTTTTTTCTCAGGGGACAAAAATCGCAAATTCATGAAAGTTAGGGGCCAAAAACTACTATTAAGCCAAAATATTAACTTTAAGTAGGGCAGAGAATGAATTGAACTAACACGAAATTAGATAGAAATTTAATTCGATAATTATATGTTTGCAAGAATATACCAACATAATTTTATGTTTGATTTTAATGTTTATTAAGATATTACTATTTTCTTAAATTATTATTGCTGTCGACATATTGATGTCAATGTCGTATTCTGTCGACATATTAATTATTATTATTGTTTATTAAGATTTTAATGTTTATTAAGATATTATTCTTTAATGTTTGTATATTTTTTGGTCAAGTAGTCCAGTGGCTAGAGCTCATACAATTAAATTGTGGAGAATTGGAGTGTCCGGGGTTTGAACCCTGCCCCCTGCATATAATATGCAATATCCCTACTAATTGAGTTAAGTTCACGGGGATTAATGTTTGTATATTGATATATCCTATGGATAATTCTATTTAATGTACACATGTAAAATAGTTTTGCACTATAAGCAAATTTGTTTTTTCACCATTAAATCAATAAATTTCATCGTGTCAAATTTTATTTAATGTGAGATTTATTGAACTAACCGTTAAAATTAATTAATGTATAATGCAAAAATTATCTTAGTAATGCATCACAAAATTAACTAATTGGCAGGAAATGTGTAACAACCCCAGGCTAAAGCTTGGCTGCCAACATTTATGACGATGCTTCTCACTCACATCTACCCTTAAAGTGATATATTTATGAAAGGAGCTTTTTCTTAAAGAGCGTTGGACCAATACAGAGTCCAATTGAGGAGGCAGCATTCGTCTTTGATTGGATTTTGTTAGAAAACAAGGTCTTGCTAACAAGTGGTATACAGATATTTTTTAAGGATTCTCGATTAACATATTTTTCATTGAAAAAATTTAATGTTCTGATTTCCGATACATTATATGTACAAGTTTTTATAAAAATTTACTATTTAAAGTCCTTAAATAGTGTTTTTAAAGCATTCGTTAGCATTTTTCTAAATAATATAATCACTTCTTTCTTCTCTTTTTTTGGAAAATTTGATATCTTACTAATTTCATTATATGCTAGAGGAAGTCATTTAAAGGCAACGCAAAACTCTTTATGCAATAATTCACAAAAATTAGCATTTTGAAGATTCAGACAGTGATTATGAAATGAACATATTTCAAAGTCTCAAATCTACATCATTATGTCGACTCTCGAGAGAGACCCCAACTACATATGGCAATCATTTTTCATTTTGTCTACATAAGTAATTCTACATTACAATCTGCTGGTTGGAGAGAAATTTATTCTGTTCAACTAAATGATTGTCAAATTTGTTATAAATGGCATGTTCCAAAAACAAGATGCAAAATATTCCAGCTAAAAGTCCTAGCAATTCCAGCTGAAACCATTCAAGTCAAATTTTTGGCCATGATGAGAAGAAGCACCATTGTCATCATGGGAATTCAAGTCTAATTTCATATCAAAGTTTGCTAGTCTATAATCTTGAGAAATTTTGTCACTATTAAGTTTAAGTTGCACTCCACTAATTTCAGTACTTTTTCTTCTTTTCCATTCTTCACTCTCTAAATCTTCCTTTGAAATATTTCTTCCCCAAAAGTTTTCTTCTTCATGAACTCCTATATTCATAGACAAGAGGCTTGACGTCCTTTCTGGTAAGTCTTCATTCGGTCCTATTTATAAGAAATAAAAGAATAAATCACAGACAAAAAAACACGTTCTAAGAATGCAATTTGTCGATTATCAATAGGACAAGAGGGATTAAAAAATTACCCTTTAGTACTTTATCATTTGATGAGGAAAGAAACATCATATTCTCCTTCACTTCTTCACACAATGTGCCATTATAAGCTCTAAAATTCATGCCCTTGTTATGTATTTCTTGGTCTCTTTGAGAGTCCTCACTATTGGTTAAGAAACTCCCCATTGAATAATCAATGGTTTCACCTTCTTGTGTTTGTTGAGGCCAAAGTACATTCATTTCTTTTAGTTCTGAAAATTTGGAATCAAGGCTCTCAGTGGATACTCTTGATGCTAATTCAGATAGTTGAACCTTTGCAGCATCAAGTCCCATAGCTCCTAAATTTTGTCTTCCTAGTGTTTCCTTAGCTTTTTCAAGCACTGATTGGAGGTACTTCCCTTGAGCCTCTATTCGTAGTTGTAAGTGTCGTTGTACCTGCTTAAAGACGCATTTAGGTATGTTTTGTAATTTTGATAAATTTAAGAATTATTGTGACGGTGTCTCAATTATATAAGGATCAAAATGTTTGTTTACTATATTAAAAAAGAAGCAACTATAACACTTACAAACTTCAATAAATTTTGATTGGAAAATTTTGTTATGAAGTGATTTGAAATTTGGTTACTTAAAGTAAAATAGTAGTTACAATTACAAATGATTGTTGGTCATTGGATTAGGTAAACTCCCAAATTACACCTAGAAGTAGTCAGACATTGTTAGGTTACGAAGTGATTCTCTCTCATGATGCAGCGGAGAAACAAACTTTTTTCATGTAAAAAAGTTCTACCGCATGCAGTAATATGTTGTCTTAGTTAAAAAATCATTGTACTATGGAAGACGATCCAAATCTATTACGTTGGCGCATAGAATAAGAGAGATAAAAAAAAGGGGGTATACCGCAAATCATCGATCATTTTTGTCCATGTTTTGTCAATGTCAAGCACATATGCTATTCAAAGGATAACATTTGAACTAAAATGACCGATGATTTATAATTTCAATGACTTCGATTGAATTTATCATATGTCAAGACCTAATGTAAAAGGTCCTATAGGGGCCAAATTGAGGATTCAAATCTCTTGATCTTTTTACAAATATATGAATATAAGTATTTGAAGTAAAGTTCAAAAGAAGTTCTATACCTCAAGCTGCTCATGTAATCTTCTTTGCACTTCAATTTGCATATTTAATGCTTCATTTATATCTGAGTTTCTGGATTTAGAAATTATTCTTGTTAGTGTTTCCTCACATTAGAGAAAATTGTTTTAAATTTTGAAAAAATGTAAACATGTTCACAACTAATAATGGCAAGAAATGTGTTCTTACTTGTTTGTTTGGAGTCCTATGCTTAAATCTTTCATGTGAATTCCACTTGATTCTGACATTCTGCTTGTTACTACTTCTGAAGTTGGTGCTGGTAAAATAAATTCATTTTCATTTTTCAAATTATGTGCTTAATGAAAGATAGAATCTGTGTTGTTCATATTCTTCTTATGAAATACATGGAAATAATATTTTTTTTAAAAAAATATAAAAAAATGTTCCCTTACCAATTTTACTGCTGCCAGTATTTGTTTGTCCATTCATACTTCTACTGATCCTGTATTTCTGCCATCAAGAAAGTAAATCAATAACTAAACACAATTCATGAACAAATAAAACCATTAAAAAAATCCCATAAAAATTAACAAATTTGATCATGGTTTTAAATTGTTGTTATAGTGCGGTTGCAGTTACGCTGCAAACCTTCAAAATATTGCAGTGAAATACATGCAAATGCGGCTGATGTGGCTGCAATTGCAATTGTGATATCGCTGCAGAAACTTGTAAAATCGTTATATCGTTGCCACAATTGCGATTACAGACTACAATTTTGAACTATGATTTTGATCTAAGTAAAATTTACTTTTAGATTTGTAAAAATAGATGGAAGATTTTGTGCAACACATGCAAGAAGATTATACTCAAATTAAAAAATAGAATATCCAAAACTGAAAATTATTATTTATATGGTATAAATACAAATAGTAAAAGGGTAGTGATGTATAATGTATTTACCTGTAGGTGACTCTTTAAATGATATAATGTAAGTCCAGGAATTCCCATAAGTTTCAAAACTGTTTTTGGTGTAGCTTCTGCATGGTAATAGTAATCAAATTAGCTTCAAAATTTCAATTTTCATATGCACTAATAGTCCAAAGATGTTGTACACTTTAATCATCAATCTTAAAGGTTATATAAATGATGGATCACATTGGTTGACAGTGTAAAAAAAAATTACACTGTCGGTGCGTCAAAATTAATTTGTACATAATTTAGTAGGTATGAATAGACTCACTATCTGCTCCTCCAAGTTGATTGACTGCTTCAATGAAACGTTCATGAAGATCTGGTGTCCATTTTAGTCTTGGCTTAGCATCAGTTGAAAGAACAAGTCCTGAATCTGAACTTCCATTTCCTCCTCCTTGCATGTGCATCCTTAAAGCATGCATGTTCCTTGCTTGTTGCTGCTGATGATGATGGTAGTACATTCTCTTCAATAGAGGAAAAAAAAATATCTTAGTTATACTCAAGTCAAGATCAAGGTCTTAAAAAAACAATATTTTAAAAATCAAACTAGACATCGAACTAACAAGACCGATGGATCATAGTTCAACCGTCTTAAACCGTTATAACCGGGATGAAATCGCGATTGAGCCGTCAAAATAACCGAATCATAGTAAGGGCCGGTTCAACCGGTTGAACCATCCTGTTCAGGTTTAAAAACACTTACATAAAGTTTTGAGATCATGTTTGAGTTGCGACAAAGTCCTTTTTATGTTTTCATATTGACCTCGATTTCGACAATATGAAAAAACGTGATGCGATCACGACCACAATTTAAAACTTGCTAAAGATCATTCTTTTTACCTGTTGACAAGTGAAATTGGATTGTTCTAAAATCTTCAAGAGCACTTCCTTAGGGTTTCAACTCAAATTGTGTGAGCTTCTACAGCTCTTTTGCATCCTTTTTCCTTCTAGACAAAAAAAAGATCTTAATAAGGGTTAGTTGCACTCAAAACTATACTATAAACTTAATGTCTTAATTCAATATATACACATAGATACTTAAAAAGATGTGTCATTCTTCTTACTCTTCATCATTATGGGATCTCATTCACTTCCACTTTTTTATTATAGGAGCAAAGAACTTATCCAATAGAATTGTGTGCAATATACTTTCTTAGAAACCTCACACGTTGCATTTAGAATCAAATTTATTTGTAATAAAATAAAATAAACAATCAAATTTATTTGACCTATGATCAGTTTATGCCTGCATATGTTTTTGTTCCCCTGACAAATGGAAGAACCTTATTCCAAAAGTTAAGAGAAGAATTCAAAGTGACATGAATTATAGAATAAACTTTTTTTTTTTTACTTTTTTCTTGAAAGCATCAGAAACCACACTTCACATGTTTGTCAAGAAAGATTCTTGACTTGGAATTCTATCAATTAATCCTTGTCACTCACATAGGTAATTGGGGCAATTTGGAGTATAAATTTTACTTTGTTATCATCAACACTCCCAATGGGAATTGACCAATTGTAATCTAAATTAGATGGAAAATTATGCAATAATTTGATTATATAAAGTTGGACAATCGTTCTGCATAATTGGACAATCATTATTATATATAGGGGTTGGGGTTCAAATAACTCACACCCCACTTTTTTACCTTAAAAAGTAAATTCTAACCACTAGATTATTTGACGGTAAAAAAAATGGACGATCAAAATATTTAAGGAGGAGCAACAATTTTGGCTTATTACCAAAAACATGACCTTATGAAGAAAATTTTAAAATTCACATTCATAATATATGCAAGAAATTCAATACATACTACCAGATTATTTAAAATTTGTCACATCAACTTTTTCAAACAACAAATCCATAAGAGCCAAAGATGGCTAAAATTACAGTTAGTTGTACTTGCAAGGATCAAAAACATAATTGAGGCAAAAACAATCATATCCAATCTTAGTCATTGATTGGATGATCAAGGGTCATTATGCTTATAGGATAAATTTACAGTTACTAAAATTAATCGTTTTAGTCTAAAGTTTTTTTTGAACAATCCGTTTTAGTCTAAAGTTGTTTATGCTCACTCTTTCTTTTGAAAGGACTTCTTGTTTTAGAGGAATCAAATTTCTTCTTATTAAAGTATCTAAAAATATAAAAGATTATATCATAGATAGAATTGAGAATTGAGAATAGTTATAAAAATGGAAAGCTGATGTTCACTCCTTAGAATTTCTTTTTAAAGAAAGGAACAGAATAAGAACACATTCCATTTTGTCTTGTTTGGTAAGTTTGATAGATATGTGGCCAACAAAGAATAAAAAAATTAAAGGACCTTAGAAGTATTCATGATGCCGGCTTTGCCTTGACGAATCCTAAGCAGTTAGAACCATATGACAAAAGAAAAATACTAATGAGTTTATTTTGTTCCTCTACATCATGAACATGCATTTTGATTATTGAATGTGTTATGTGTTGCATTGTCACTAATCTTTAATGTATTAAATTACAAAAATGTTTTTAAATGTACTTTTTCTTAGTTAATTTGATAATTGAATGTGTCATTTTTTAGTTAAATTTATTCTTCAAATGTGTCTTCTGTTAATCAGTTTAATTTGTTAAATTACTAAGGAATGAAAGTTAATAATCGAATGTGTCTTTTGGGAGGGAGAGTAATACTTGTCCTTAATCCTATTGTATTGATCGAGTACCACTTATAATTATTTCTCATTTTCTAATCAAATCTTCTTTGCTATTCATAAAATGTGATTATGGCAAAATCCTACAAGGGTATTTTGGTAATTTCAATACATTCTACGATTACGGTGACATCGTTGTCGCGTCATTTTTCGGAGGTCAAGGCTATTTGACTAGCGTTTGACTCGCTAATTTGTTTCACGACTGAACATTTAATTTTTAAGAGAAAAGGGGAAAAAAAGTTCAAAACACCCCTTTGAAAAGATTTAGGGTTCGGGGGTTAGTTACATAAAGGGAAGGTGTTAGCACCCTTTACGTCCGTAGTACTCTACGGGAACCTCTTGGTTTTATTTAATTAATCGTGCTATAAACTTGCTTGTTCAAAAAAATGGAATTTGAAATGATAAAGAAAAAAAAAGAGCTTGAAGTGATAAAGAAAAAAAAAGACCTATTTATCTACGTGTTTTATTGATTTGGAAGGACGAATGTCCTTTGCCTACGTACTCGTGAGGGATCAAAACCTCGTAGTTCGGGGTAGAAATTGACGTTTGATTTGTTTTTGTGTTTTTTATTAGTTTTGAAAAAGTTTTAAGATGAAAAAGTCAAGTGGCAAATGAGGATTGGTTTGTGTTTTTTGATATTGAAGAAACTTACTTGAAACGAAATTAAATCGATTAATGTTTGATTAAGAAAATTGATGAGTCAATAAATTAGTGTTTTTAATATGTTATTTAAGTCTATTTTATTTATATTTGATTTAGTTTTATTTAAATATTATTTTCTTTTAGAACTATTTTACTTCAATTGCAAGTTATTATATT
>Ga0315913_1008621_pt1 | contig 12056 bp, 10 predicted proteins | sample MpolsnodulesMG_FD_207736 | JGI IMG/M metagenome (GOLD analysis project Ga0315913, IMG submission 207736) | Medicago polymorpha root nodule microbial communities from Los Angeles, California, United States - small nodules | ecosystem: Host-associated > Plants > Roots > Nodule | place: USA... | reverse complement strand
TGGAGTGTATCGGGTGGAGTAACCCCGAGTACAATCCCATACATGACCGATGAAATCCTAGCTAAGGTACATCGGACTCCCTCGGTGACGTGCGGGCCCCCCTTGCGGAGCTTATCCCGTTCTCCTGGCAAGAACCTCTTGAGATCCCAACCTTGCGTGGATCACAAGAGACACGACACCTACATCTTAGTTAATATCATAAACAATCGTGGAAACATAGACATAGTCATAGCGGGTCACTACCTAACACGCCTTAGAGGCGTACTAAGATACTCTAACCCATCGGTAGATAGGGTTCTAGGTATTCCACACGCCTAGATATCAGTTCCTACCCAGCATGATCATATAACCCTCGGAAGCCATGGTCCATTGAATTGGCGAATGTTGTTCATGCAACTTATAAAAGAATCGCACCATGGGAATGCATGCTATCGACTTGATATTAAAGGTATTCGGCACCGATGTTATGAAGTGGTAAAGGTTTGTAAAAACAGTTCCGGACGGCATTCTGGGCTACGAAGAAATATTTACAGGCATGCTGTCAAAGTGTTGTACGCTTAAGCGTGCTCCCAAGCGTGCAGTTCGCTTGCCAGTACGCTTAAGCGTACAGGGCCTGAGTTACGACGTTTTGCACGCTTGAGCGTGCAGTGCACGCTGAAGCGTGCATTCATCAGTCCATAAATGCAGAAAATCGTATTTTTGTGCCAAAAACCGAAATTCAAGCCTCTAGTGCTCACAATACACCCATGGTACCTGGAAAACAGTTTAGAAACATTGCATGGCAACAGTTTACACAATATTAACATAATCATAGCAAAATCATGGCATTAAACCCTAAGTTCAAATGGTCTCTAACTACACAATTATCTCACAAGATACAACACAACCCAAAGATGATTGCTAGCTAGAGAACTCACCTGCAGGTACAAAAGAACAGGCACATACACACACACAATTGCAGGTCTTGGATCCACTCTAAAAGGATGAGAAGGAAGGAGAATGAGTGAGTGTTGGCTTGAAAACTACTAGCTCATCCAAGGCCCCAAACATGCATCATGATTGCACCCACAAAAGGTTGGAAGGAAAGGCTTGAAGGAGAGGGAGAGTAAGCTGAGCTCAAGTGAGGGAGTGGGAGGACAGAATCTGTCCTTGAACTTAGAGAGAGAAAGAGCAAGCAAAATGAGTTGCTTTGGGTCCAAAACCCCCTTATAAAGCCCCTAAATGCAATTACCAAACTGCCCCTCAGTCTAATACGCGCATAAGGCGAGTTAACGGATAAAATACCTTGAACTAATAAGCGGGATATTACACTAGCCATCCTTTTAGTCTGAATGTGTGAAATAAATAGCTAAACCCTAATTCTCCTCATAAGTTATCTTTATAAACTCCAACTAATGGGCTAGGTTACCTCAATTCATAATGGGCCTAGTTTATCTTACCACTTAATTAAAAAGTTACTACTCACTTGACTCACGAAATCATGTCATATTTACCATCTAAAAATAATTACCTCAAATCACTACTAAATTAGTAAAAATAACTATTCACACTAAAAACACTAAATTATTCTTCCTTCTAAAATTAATAATTTACCCTCGCCACTCAAATTAGCAAAATACCCTTAGTCCTAAAAATGACTAAAATACCCTTTCTCGCCTAAAAATCCACTAATCCAAAATCAAACACACAAACAAGCAATAAAACACATAATAAATAAATCAAATAATCCTAATGAAAAACGGGTTGTTACAGTTCATATTGCTGGATTAGAAGGTTAGCCTTGGCTTCTTTCACTTGTTGATTACCTTCATAGGCTGAGCGAAGAGATTCAAAGATGCTTTTAGAAGTAGATTTATCAACAATTTTGGTATACTCTAAGTGAGGAATAGCCTCAACCAAAATATGGCGAACATTATGATGCTTTCTATAAGTCTTTTCTGAGCATCATATAAGCTCTTTATATCAACTACCACACCTTTAGAGTCCACTAGAAAACTAACACCATCCTCAATGATTACCCATAGTTCATCATCAACACCAATGATATAACTATAGTTTTGTTTGTCCACCAAGAAAAGCGTGCAACATCTCCATTGAAGGATAAAGGTCTAGTTGAGTAAGATGTTTTATTAGAGGTGGCATTTGTGTTGTTGTAATCATAATCCACATCATTGTTATTGTTACCAATACCAAAATTGGAAGTAACACCTTAAGCAGACATGTTTTTCTCATGATCTTTTATCTGTTACACAATTATGTGTTAATCAAAAGACCAAGCGATCTAATACCAAATTAAGGTGAGAAAAACACAATAGGGGGTTGAATTATATTGGTTATTCAAAAATATTTTCTGAGTGTTTATAAAAAAGATTTCAGAGTTTGATCAGAAATAGAGTTCTTTCAGAATTTGAAATAAAGTGCAACGAAATCAAATTAAACAAAAAGAGAGAGAAAGATAAAGAGACAACACAAACAAATTATCTTGGTTCATCTCACAAACCGACAGTAGTCCAATCCCATTTCACTTCCAACGGAGACTTCCTTTGCACAAATACGCAAGTAAGAGACTTTTACAACCAGAGTTTAACAAATGAATGAGATTGTGCTTAAATTTGACATACAATCAGAGGTGTAACAAACTTAAAGTGCAAGTGACTTTTGAATACTTAAGAAATTCTAAAATTCAATGTTTGTAAGAATTTATAGGTGTTTGTGCGCTATTGAAATTGACAGAGTAAGTACACTAGTTAAATGATAGAAGTCTTATTATCTTTCTTCAACTGCTCAGGTCCTAAAATAGGAAATAATGAGAGAGCCGTTGTTGAAGAAGTGTTAGTGCATTAAACAAGTCCTTGAGAAAGTTACATAGAAATGTTGAAGCTTTTCCTCAAATAGATAATGCCGTTGAGTAGTCATTTGAAAATCCTTTGCTTCTAATAGAATGATGTGTTATATTCTTTTTGTCCTTGAATTTTCTTGTTTTTTTCTACGAAAAATTATACTACTTAGAGTCTGAAAGAGACCTTCCTTCTAAGGAAGACATACCGAGGAAGAGTCTTCAGTTGCTGACATTTTAGATCCTTTAGAGTCTTCGTTCCATCATAATCTTCTGAGATTAAGCCTTTTCTGATCATAGTGTTGACTTTATGGTTGACCTTTCTTCAAATATTGTTCAAAGTCATAGAAGCTGCTCTTTTGTTTCAGATGCTTTCGTATGTGTTCAAAGTCTTGATTTTCAGAACCAAAACTTGAATTGAGACTGAGAATTTGTTTCTATGATTCTGCTTACTTGAATATATATTGACATATCCAATGATTCTTTCATAGTTTATTATCATCAAAACTTTAGAGGCTTTGTTCAAAACCCATTTTGGTTCAAAAGTTATATGGTATGTATATTAGAGGAGGACCCATATAGCCTTCAAGAAGCTTCGTCTTCCTTGAATGTTGACTTATGAAAAAATCGATTCTCTAGAGTATAACTAGACATGCCACTTAGTAGACTTGCCTCTTGGTTGCACACCAAACAATTGTATATAGATTTTTGAAAAGAAACTGAAATCAGATGGTTTTGTTAAAATGATTTGGAATGCAATCTAAAATATTTTGGAACGCAATTTAAATCTAATATATTTTAGCACTTGAATTTTTTTTTATTTTATTTGAAAGATGCACCTGAAATATTTTGAAATCCAATATTTTGGTTAATATTTTTGTTATGCAATCTGAGATATTTTGGTATTCAATAAGAGATATTTAATTTTGTACGTAATTTTTTTTTTTTTGAGGAAATTTTGTATGTAAATTATTTGTTGCCAAAACTTATATTAGCCGTGAATTTTCTCTATAAATAGATAATTTACATAGTTCATTCTAAGAAGAAAAACAAACTTTACCTAATTTCCTCAATTCTGTCGATACTACCACCACACAAATTAATTATTACCAGATTGTGACCTAATTTCTTCACTTCTGTCCATCCTGCCGCCACACACTTCACGCCCTTAATTCCGTTCTCCTTTGAGAAAATTTCAATGGCAAAGGATATATTAAGCACTTTACGAGACGAGATTCTATGTCACATTCTCTCTTTCCTCAAAACCAAACAATGCTTTTCCACAACCATTCTTTCCAAGAGGTGGAAATTTCTCTAGCTTTCTGTTCCCGTTTTGGACTTCAGCCCCATCATACGGAAAGACCCACATACCAATGTACTCTTTAACGACTTTGTATCCTTCGTTTTGCTCTCTCGAGATTCCGCACTTCCCATTAAAAGTTTCAGGCTTGACGTTGAGTATGACAACGATGCTCTTGAACATCACAATCTCCACGTTCATGGTCTCGACAAATGGATCAACATTGTGGTACAACGCAGTGTTGAACATATTGATCTCCGTGTTGACGATATTGATTGGGCTAAATTGCCTATTACCATTTTTAGCTGCAGAGCCCTTGTGTCTCTGGAACTATCTTCTTTAAGGGCTGAGGATAGGTTTTCTTCCGCCATAGTACTTCCGTCGCTCAAAATACTTGATTTGAAACTTATAATTTTCCAAACATATGAAGACTTTATGTTACTTTTAGCGGGATGTCCAATTCTTCAGGAATTACTCTTTTCTGATATATCATTTGAGTCTGAGGAATCTCTATGCCCTAGCAAATGGAAAAACTTTAGCTTAAGTAAATTGACCAAAGAAAATGTTGATTTCTCTTATTTTCATTTTCATTTTCCATTGGAAGCACTTCGCAATGTCCAGTCTTTGAGAATTGATGTTGAACTTCACAAGGTTTGATTTTATATATAAAAAAAGGGTTTTTCTATCATAAAAAATAGGCTTAAATATGGTACTCGTCTCTGCAAATATGTCTCGTTTGGACCTGTTTAAAAAACAAAATATTTTGCAGGGACCAAAAACTACAAAATGGGTCCAGTCATCATGTGCCACCTATACAAATCATCACAAAAATGAGGTCAGAGACTATTTTAAAAAACAAAAAATTTTGTAGGGACCAAAAACAATTTTTTTTTTTACAGGGACCAAAACTTAAACGAGGTATATTTGCAGGGACGAGTGCAATATTTAAGCCTAAAAAATATTGATTTTTATTTTTGTTGTCTTTTTGCATATTATTAGGAGTATTCCATTCCCAACTTTCATAATTTGACCCAACTGCACCTTTACTCTTTGAATTGTCGTTGGCATCTCTTTGTTGAAGTACTCAAACACTGCCCTATGCTGCAAGAGCTTATACTTGCTTGCTGAGGTTTGTTAAGGAACATATATGTTTTATCTTTTCACAGCCCACCGTTATGGTTTAATTTTATTTTATATTTTTATTAACAGATTGGCATGAACATAGAAGAAGAAAGTTGGGTGGACCCAAATTATGTTCCGCAATGGCTTTCATTACACCTTAGAATCTGCGATCTTTTCAGACAAGGTGAGCTTCTGGTAGCAAGGTATATTTTGAAAAATGCGAGAGTTTTACAAACCATGACAGTCTGGGACAATGAACATCCCGAAGTAGAAAGAATATTATCCTCATGCCCAAGGGCTTCTTCAACGTTTCAACTTACATTTAATCATGGTCCATGTAAGTAGTTGTTGGTTACTCTCTCCTTCCGATTTTTTAGTTAGCTTCAACAATCCAACTGCTACATTTGGTGGTTTGAACTAGAATGTGAAGAAGTTGAGAGAAAGTGATCCTAAAAAGATCTGATACTTGCTTACCTATTTTATTTGTAGTTGTTTATGACTTAATATCCACATTGATCGATTTTATGAGTCGTTGTATGCTAAATTGAAATTCTGGTTTGTTGTATAACCGTAGGGTTGGAAGGTGTTTGCCATGTACCTTCTTTACTCTTTTACAAAAAACAAGGAAAATGATTAAACATAGCTGATCTATTCTCAAAGGAATCTTTATTTAATGCTATGCAAGCATTTAGTGAGATGTTAACAAATTTTGAGCTCACATTTCCTATTTGTTTTTTTCTTTCAGATTTTGTTGTTTCTTTACTTTTCTAATTTTTGTGTTAGCTCATTCCTTGGAGTATTTGGAATTGTGACCGTTTCTTTTTTTGTTGTAGAATTGAGGATTTGTGATTCCTGTCTTTTTGGGCTTAGTTTTTCTCTGTCTTTGTTCAGCTCTTATTAATTTCTCAGCTTGAACTTCCAAGATGTCCTGATTGTCTGAAGTGTAGAACTATGATAGACTAATTTCTTTGTATTTTTTCACCATTAGATTTACTCGAAAGAGATTACAGTTTTCAAGATAAGCCAATCTCTTAGGATATTGTCTTTTTAATTGTATGTGAAAGAATGATAAGAGATGAGGTTGTTTCTTGTTAAAAATAAAAGGTGTTGGTTAGAGTTTGAAGATATTAAGTTCGTTTTGCATTTTTAAACCTAATTATATAGCTAGAGTTAAGATATTTTTCATCATGCATTTTGTGCATGTTTTTATTGAAATATATAAGGTAAATAACCAAAGTTGACTTGCCTAACAAGTCAGCTGAACTTAACATTTTTACCAGAAAATATAATTATAAAGAAAGGCAAGTAAATAAAGATTTAACAGTTCCTCAAACCTCTTCTAAGGTCCCCCTCATAAGCAATCTAAGTTGATCCTTGTTTCTAATTTTGTGCAGACCGAGAAAAGACTTTCTGATTTAGAGGTGATTGATTCTGTTTTATTGAGAATAAGAGTTTGTTGCAAAATCTTGTGTCGGATACAACTTATATAGCAGACAAGAAAGTTTGACGTTTCTACTGATCTTGCAGCAATATTTAGAAGACGCCTTTGAAATTTAGCAGCAGGTCATGATACTTGTTTTCTTGGATTTCTTCTTGTCCTTCTTTATGAGGGTTGATTTTTTAGAGATAGTTTTGGTTTAACAAACTATTGTTTTTGATAGTTTTTATTTTCTTTCTTTCTTTTCACTTTTTTTGTATTTCTTTTTCCTTTCTTTTATTATTATCGAATTAATTAACAAAAAAACAATATAACAATGGAACAAATTAGAAATGTGGAAGCAATTTTCGTTAAAATATATTTATATATAAACATAAACATTATATGGTCTAATGGACATTCGGGGTCTCGTGTAGTAGTAGTATTATTTTCATACTAAAATGAAAACTAAAGTGTGAATAGATGAATTTTTTGGATAGTTCGCTGGAAGATAAGCTGCCAAAATTGTTATCAAGTTTAAGAAAAGGTTTGTTAATCTCTAATAATCTCTTTCATGAGCAAATTTCTGAACCAACAAGCGTTTTCTTTCTTCCCATTGTCCATAGGTAGGAATGCTTTTCTTCTTAAGACGCATGAACAATTTGAGTATGAAAGTATATTTTATTTTGGTTTGTAATAAAATAATTTGATGCAGCAATGGACAACTGATAGATAAGTCGATTGAATTTACCTTTTTCTTCACATCATACAATATAAAGACACCTCATCCTATGTTATAACTTTTGTCATTGCCAAAGCCCTTTAAATTTAACTTCCACAACCCTTCACTGAAAATTTTAAGAAATTTAATACATTGTCCATGTTATGAACATTGAAAATACTACAAGACAAAATTGAAAGCTCTGCAACTATCAGATTCATGCACAACTAGAAATAGAACGTGCAGAATGCATGATAGACTTTTTGGCAAGTGTACTAAAAATATATAAGGAATAAAATTTATAAGTTTGTATCCATAGGGACTGTTTCAATTTCTACTCGGCAAAAGCGTTAAAATAAAGGATAAGGATGTATTAAATTCAATGGTGTCCTAGGCAGTTGGTTTGTGTGCATAAGAAGTAAATTAATGGAAAATAACAATTGTTTAGAAAATATAAGGAGAGATGAGACTAGCCCTTTCGAATCCTCTGAGCTCCCCTAATTGGTACACTGCACCTATTTCGTATGAATATTTCTCTAGTTTCACGATGGTTAACTAAAATAGACCTAATCAATCCCTTGACTTAGGACCCTCTTCTCATATTACAGTCCCTAATTCCTTAGGTAAGCTAATATTCTTTGAAGTTTTTAAGAACGTTAATCTAATATCACAAACAAACGATTATCCATTCCTAGACTAACCTTGTTTATTTGAACAATTCAATTAGGTCTAAGTTGAAAGTATGGTCAGTAGTCATTCATTCTCACGAATTCATGTTTATATGTGATCATCATATAAAAAGAATTAAGAACAATTGAATTGAATAAAACTAGATTGATATTCATCAGAAATAGAGTTTCACAGCAACATGTTTAAATTAGGGTTACATCAGAATCATCTCAGATCTAATCAAAGGAAATTAGCTAGACATGATCAAAGTAATAAACAACATAGTAAAGGAAAATAAACCGATAGAGTTCCATCATTGTCGGCGTTGCTCCTCAATTTTCTTTCAATCGGTGTTGTTTTTCGTTTTCATCTCCACGTGCAAGCCTTTTTTCTTTTTCTCCTGTAGCATGAATGCAGCTGCGTTTCTTTTCCAAAACTTTCCTTAGTTGGTTACCTAAATCCTATATTTATATTTCTTCCAAAAGCGTGATTACCCTTTTTATTTCCTTGTTTTGTATGTTTCCCCTCTTGGATCCATATAAGCCCGTCAATTAATATGTTGCTTTTTGTTACCTCTTGTTTTGCTCTTCTTTGATCATATAACCAATAATCATGATAGTAATCAACTGATTTTAATCATTTCACTACTTGACTCAATAAATAAGGACATGACATTTTATTTAAAAGGACTATAAATTAAGTACTAAACTAATAAAAATAGAATTAAAACTTAATTAAAAAGACTCTAAAAATGTGATATGACAGACTGTCATCACAACCCAAAACTTGGAACCATTCCTTGTCATCAAGGAATTTACTTGTAAAATTGACAATTGACGGTAAAATAACAATTACCTAATCAAGCGATAGTACTCAAAAGTTCATCTCCCTACTAGTTAAAAATGAGCTAGTCTTACTTGCTTGCATCCTCCATTCACAACTCCACGCAACAATATGATAAGGGTTCACACACAGTGTACGTGCAGGTCTACATATTACCATACGCTTGAAAAGTTTCTAAACGTCAATCAAAATCAATGTCAATACACACTTTGAGGTCTTTCAGGGTAATAACGGGGCTTAGGTAAAGGTGGGATAATATTTGGATAAGTAGACTACACAAAATTTGAGTTAGGCACTCCTACGGATTTGAAATACAGATTATTCCCTCATTCACCCTTGAAACAATAATTGTAAAGGTACTAGAGAATAGTTGTAACTTGTCGTGACAATCGAGTTTGTAACTCAGATTTTTCAATGTTTGTCCCTTTGGCTTTCCATTCCTCTTTTTTTTTAATACACCATTTTTGTGTGTATTTTTCATTGCTTTCAATTTCATTCAAGTTCTTTGTTCTCTAGTACCCCCACCCCAAAATTAGTTGGTTGCAAATTCCAATAGCAACCCCAAACTTATTGTTTAGCAACACCCTACTTAGCCTAACTCAAAAATCAATCTTTGGGTAAATTCCTAAAAGACTCTAGGCTTATAATATAGTTTGTCACCAAACAAAAAGATCTAAACCTACCGGCTCAAATTGGCTTTCAAAAAGGATAAATTCAAATAAAATCATGGTAGGCTTGAAAGGCTCACAGAACCAAGCACTTTCGCCTCAGTGTGTAAATGACAAAGATCAATTAATAGTAAAGAAACAATGCAAGTTCTAGAAATTTAGTTGCATGGAATACTCTATATAAGTAAATTGAAAAATAAAATTTGGTTATGAACCATAGAGTGTTAGATTTCTGGGATTGTACAATTCGCCTTTGAAATATCAAGTCATAACTCCTTATGAGCTTTTTGGAATACCACTTGATCACTAAATTGTTACTAAACTGGAAAAGGTCAACAAACAAGCAAATTCATTAATAATAAACAAGTGCAAGTTCAATTACATTAACAGGGGGATACAACTGAGTTAACCAAAATAAAACTAAGATAAATTGTTCAAATGACAAAATACAAAAGAAAAATGCTGAAACAAAATAAGGAGAAAACATAAAAATGAGTTGGACCATAAGTAGTCCACTCAATCCTCCATCTGATCGCGGGGAATCCAGGTGCTAGGGTTGTAGTATCCATGAAAGACTCCTCCCCAAAGTATGACCTAGACTGATCTTCACCTGCTGCGAAATCCTCTCTGATCTCCCTCTATCTCTCCATAGCTCGTCCTCTGGTCACCTCAAAGTAGTGATCCATAGTCTCCTCTGACCCATCAAACCGCTCAAATGACCCCCTCATCTTCCTCCGGTTAAGGCATACTGCCTCAGAGAACTCATGGCCAACCCGAGGGCGGTTCCAGTACTCATAATCAGATACCTCATTCATCCAGTTTGAATGACCAAACATAGTCTAGCATCAAAGGATGAATGGGTGCATAAGGACCCTGTTGGCTGCTCCCCTCTCCATGGAACATGTGAGTCTGAGGTGGAGGTGGTTACGGCTGTGGTTGTGGCTCCGGTTGAGGTTGTCCTGCTGCTGCCTCTTCAGCCCTAAGCTTGAGAATGTGAGCCTCATACTCCTTCACGAACCCATCCATGTATATGTCTATGAGTGGCTTCATCAAAGGGGTATCCAAATCATTAGCGTACAAATCAACCCCGACCTCTTCACACAACCAGCAGATAAGGCTAGTATGAGCTATAGCGTTCCAATTCTTGCTTGCAAAGTCCGAGATGTTGTTGGCGATCAACTCACCAACATTGATGGGTGACCCTTCCAAAATAGCCGCGATCGTGTGGACTCGCCTCAAAGGTATCTTGGCACTACAAGAGGTGCCCTCAAGTGTCTGCACCACAAAAGACGTCAATGCTTTGGGGACCGGCTTGAAGTCTGACTTTAACAGCATCTGAGCCCCTTGCCACTTAGCGCCTTCCCTACACAACATTAGGAGCAACTCCTCCTAATCCTCATATCTCCAGTCCTTACACTCGTCCTTCCGCCTCTGAGCATCAGACTTCTCTGGTGGTTGAATCTGCATCAGTGCATTGATAGCCTCAGGGCTATAGTCAATGTTTCTCCCTCACACATATGACCCATACTTCTTTCCGGAAAACAGAGCTTTGGCATAGAAATCTAGGGCCAATGTCTTGTTTTCGTGCTCAAAAATCATTCCATTCAAAGACTCCCAACCCCAAGCCGTGATTGCTTGCTCGAACTCAGGCTTAGCCGTAAGTTTGGGCAAGTTAAAGCCACTCTCTTGTATCACCCTATAGTGCTAGATGTCCTTAAAAAGGTCACGCGATTGGTTGTTCAAAAATCTTGCATTTAGGGACGGTGGTGGTGCGGTATTGGGTTGGGGTTTGGTCGGTTGTTTGCGTTTGACGGCGGTTTTGGCTTTCTTTTGTGGTTTGTTGCGAGTGTTGGGGGCCATGGTGATTGAGAGATGAAAATGGTTGAAAATTGTGAGTTTTGGAAGTGGTTGATGATGAAGGTTGGTTATTTGAGTGTATGATGAAGGTTTAGTGTATTGGATTTGTGATTAAAAGATGAAAAGATGTGAAAATTGATGAAAATGGAATGAATTTTCGTGTTTGAGGGTTCTGGAAAAATATTTAGCAGAGTTTGGCTGCTTTTGGAAATTATGAAAAAGTGAAAAATGAATGGGGTATTTATAGGCTGGGTGAAATCGTGACACGGTTGGCCAAAAATGTGTCACGATTTGGTTTGTAACGGTCAGAAATTTCAAAAAACCACCAAAATTGTGACACGGTTGGGTAAAAACATGTCACGATTGCTTAAGATTGTTATTTTTGTAAAATTTGAAGTGCCAGAAATCATGACACGATTTGGCCATCATGTCCCGATTTCTTATGTCGAGAGGAAGGCTTTGTGGACTTAGAAATTTTTTGAAGAGTCTCAGAGGAGAGGCAAAATCGTGTCACGATTTACCCAAAACGTGTCACGATTTTGCCTAGTTTTGGACATGAATTTTTTTTTCTTCCTCTATTTGTTTCAGGTAAAAATATTTTTTTGTTTTTGGATATTTTAAAG
>Ga0315913_1008619_pt1 | contig 12057 bp, 4 predicted proteins | sample MpolsnodulesMG_FD_207736 | JGI IMG/M metagenome (GOLD analysis project Ga0315913, IMG submission 207736) | Medicago polymorpha root nodule microbial communities from Los Angeles, California, United States - small nodules | ecosystem: Host-associated > Plants > Roots > Nodule | place: USA... | reverse complement strand
ATTAAAACATTTAACATATTCATAATCATAGTAAGACTTTCAACTCACACTTAAATTCAATATTCTTCTCCCTCAAATGAAAGTCTTCTAAAATTCCTTGGCTAATGACATGCCATGCACATTCGTTTAAAAATAGTCGTCACCAATTTACATATAAAAAGTAATACGAAGATTGGATGTTTTGTACTGTTTCCGACAAAACTATAGAGTATAATAGTCGTCACCATTTTCCCTCTTTCTTTGTTCTATCCATTTGGCTGTAAGGTGAATTATAGTCTTGTATGTAAATTGTAGCCAACTTGGTGCATGGTGCACCCCTTCTTTTTTATACCCTTTAATTATTATTATGATTATTGATTTGCCAATGATTGTCTCTAGATTCGTGTATTATCTATATCTTAATCCAATCTCATGAAAAGTGCGCATTATCTTAACATTACTACTATGGTCATTGGTGTTTATCAGTAAGTCGTTAAACTTTGTGAAACATATATTGAAAATTAGAAAGACACGAAGGAGCTGATGCCTATCATCAAATCTAAATGTATACTAACTTGGCTTGATGACACTAACTCAGTGTTGTGTCTAGTTGCCATATGAAGACGTGTCCAACACCCAAAAGATTGATGCAACATGATTCATTTTAATTTATCTACAATATTTTTTTAGAGGAATTTATCTAAAATATTTAATAAACTAGAATTGTAATTTGATATTATATAATAATTAAATTCTCTAAAATAGCATGCTAAATATGAAAAGAGATTTAATATCATTGATCTAGTGATTAGACTCACATATTAAGTGTGAAGAAGTGGTAAATCCAATATTCAAATACTCCCTCCTGTATTTTACTGTCCATAAAACTACCAATCGAACTGCATTTACAAGACAATTTATTAGTCTATTTTAAACATTTTTTTTGGTTAGGTAGCCTAGTGGCTAGAATTCACCTTATAAGGTGAATAAGTGGGGTATCCGGGGTTCGAACTCCGGCCCCTGCATACAATAATGCATTGTCCTATCAACTGAGCTATGCTCACGGGACAACCTATTTTAAACATTGAACCAGACTTTCAAAAGACCTGACTCATGTCTATAATATAAGCATATGAAAAACTATTTGTCAAACTTAAACCTTAAATATTTTAACATGTCGGTCTTAAGCCTCTCAAAACGTAACTCGGTTCATCCTATTTCCACCTTAATCTTAACCAAGACCTTTAAAACACTAAATATAGAAGTCTTCTCATCTATATATTTCTCAAACTCCACTTATTATCCAATTATGCAATGAGAGATTTGTAACTGAGCATTTAACACACCAAAGGTTATAGTAAGCTTACTAAGAAGTACAAAATAAGTATGTATATCATCTTTATTTTTTAATTAATTACTATTATTTTCTGACTATCAAACGATCATATTAATCCATTATTCAACTTAATAAAGTTGGAATCCATGTCATTATTCAATAACCAACTTGATAGCTTCTTCCATTCCTTAAGGTTCCCCTTCTTCAAGTCATAACGCACAAGGTTCGCCACAAAACTAGCTCAACCTTTCTACTATGTGATGATGATATTCTTGAAAATAGCTAGCTTTTCATTACATATTTATGAGTGAAACGACCATTTTGGAATATATACCTAATTGCAAGTTTCCTACATGATATGTTCATCATCAACTAGCATGATGATGGTCGTTGGTCAATATGTAGAAAGATATACTATACTTCAACATGTGCTGTGACTTTATATGGTCTTTTCGATTTGACTATGCACATAATTAAATACTTGGCAACCCAATTTTTTTTAAGGACCAACCTAGAGAATTGACAAGATAACTTTCAATAAAAAACTTTAATTCGATTTTTAAAGCCGTCCATTTGAAAGATAATATAGTCTCTTAAAAAAGTTAGATCTTCTACCGCTAATTATAGAATTAATTTTTTTTAACGAATTATCTAAAAAGTCTAAGTCATAAAAATACCTGGAGTAATATTTATGAGGGCCGTAGGTATAGTTGTTTCTAAAATTTAGGTTAAATTGGACATTTAGTCCCTTATTTATAGTATTTATGTGATTAAATATTTCTTTAGCCTTAAGGGAACAAATACTATAAGTCTTCTCTCTGCTGCAAAAATACTGAATTTTTATTTTGTTTTTACTCTAAAAAAAGATTTTATCACATTTTTTGAAAGAGTATTAATTTGGAGAATGATAAATTAATTTTTATGATCAATATATTTTTAATTTGAAAAATTCGTATAAATCCTCCAAAATTCTCATCCAATACAATTTTTTAGTTCTCTAAAATTAGGAGAATTTTGTATTATAAAGAAAGATGAACTCCAAAAAACTCTCTTCAAATTTCTCTCTTTCTTCTATTTGCTCATCATTTTTTTCCGAAACACTCTCCTCAAAACTTGCAAACAAACCCTTCAACTATGTGGTCCAAAGGTCACTAAAGTGTCGTTTAGAGCAATCTATCGTCCAATGCATTACTAGTGGCTCCCAATTAAAGCATGTATTTGAAAAATTTAACTCCATGGAATCAATAAAAGGAAGAAAAAAAAATGTTGCACATTCGGTGCTACTATTCTACATGTAATTTTGTGCTGTTTATCAATCATATATAATATGCCATTCAATGCTACTATTCTACTTTACCTTGTCAAACAATTATTGGTTAGAAATCTTTCTCACAAGGCGAATAAATGAGGAATCATGCGTTCAAATCTCAACACTTGTATACATGGTGCGATGACCCTAGCTATGCTCACGATGACTTCTTATTGCTCTTAAATATTAATCAAAATGATACTTAATTTCTCCTTCTCACAGGTCATTTTGACCAGGTTCAATTAGTTATTTCGAGGACAAAGATTAAAAACAGCACCTTTGAATTTACAGGGACTGACACTTAAACACTAACACTTCGAGGACACAAACTCAATGTTCTTGATTACATATATGATAGGAATAAATGAGACGAGTTAGAGTTAGGTCAAAACATGATCCTGCTCACCTCTTTATACACATGCCAAAGAAAAAGTGAAGGCCATTGATTATAAAATGTGAAAACTTATAATCAACTGAGTCTACTTGGTAAGACCCTAGGACAATCAATCATATCATACTTCTGAACTTAATTTTACATGATAGTAAGGAATAATATTTAAGTGGATAAGCAATTTGGTGATTGAAATTATACACGCCAATCAAAATAGTCTAATATTTGTGAATTGGCAAATTCATTTATGAAATTTTAAAATGTTAGCCACAATATATAATTTCCCTATTAACTTTTATCAATAGAGACTTTGACATGACACTTTAGCCGAATATACAAACCCTGAATCGTCTAAGTTGATTGCACATCAATGTCATTGCACGAGGCTAACATGTCTATGAAATTTAGAGTTATCCCTGTTAGTTGTTGGAAAAAAAATCAGGATAGAGAAAATAAATGAACACAAACACAACACAAGAACATATCATCAAAACACCAAAACCAAAAAAAAAAAACACAATTGTTGTCTAATGACAACAAAAATAACATTATATGTAAATTTTTACAGCACAAAGACTACTCACCAATTGACCCTAATACAAGCTTAAAATGTTTTGGACCGATGCATTTTGCAACGAAGAACTAGAGTCTATATATATATAACCTTAGTCATTCTATTCCTTTACGATTCTAAGCAAATGTGAGACCTTTTCAATATGTAAATTTTCAACAAACATCAACAATTGTAACGGATAATCTTAATCCAACCATTAATTTATTCATGTGTGACAAATATGATATTCAAGTGTTAATTCCATGTTCCATGTAATTATCTTAATCCAACCACACATATAATTATCCCAATTGGAGGTTCCACTCATTCTTGTAAATTCCATGTTCCATGGATGAATATGGATTCTCTAGAAGCTACCTAAATGAGAGACATCATATCACATAAAGCAAGTCAAGAAGAGATGGAGAAGGGATAAAATGTTGCCAGGTAGGACTCTCTAATCCTATCCGCTTTTTCATAAATTTTTACCCTATGATGGACCATTAAATAGTAGTCCTAGATTAGTATAAATAGGTATGTAGTAGTTCTCTTTGTCCATCAAGTATAAGCATCTAAAACCTTGGATAATATGACAAGTTTCTACACATTGGCTTTGATAGTGTTGTTTTTACATGTGAATCCTATTGTTTCTTCTAAAGATAGGAAATGGGGTGGTGGGAGAAAATTAAGCTATGGTGATAATGATGATCTTGTGACTAACTTACCTGGCCAGCCTCCTGTTGATTTCCAGCACTATGCTGGATATGTCACAGTTAATGAAACCAATGGAAGAGCATTGTTTTACTGGTTTTTTGAGGCCATGACCAAGCCTGAAGACAAACCATTGGTTTTATGGCTTAATGGAGGTAAGGTCATGCTTTGGTATAAAAGTAAATGACAAATTTGTGAACAAAAGTTTATTGAACTCATTTTACTTGAATTTTTTTTAATTGGTGGGGAAGAGTATGATGTTACTTTTGTATGTTTTCAACCTATTTGAGAAATGTTAAAACAGCGAATTCGGCTCTAAAGAAGATAGATAAATAAACACATAAGAATACAACAAAATGATCACAAAGTTCGGTCAATTGTACTTTCGTCTCCGAAAACTAGCAGACACATAATAAAATATACTATTTGTCTAGGCGACAATATTCGATTTTGTTACTTACAGGTCCTGGATGCTCTTCTGTGGGATATGGAGCAACACAAGAGATTGGTCCTTTTTTAGTAGACACTGATGGCAAGGGTCTCAAATTTAATAACTTCTCATGGAACAAAGGTATTAGGATTTAGGACAACAAACATAACATATATTAGTACACTTTGTGGCACAATCCACCTCACTGTTTTTTATGGAAATGTAAAAAAATTTCCCTACATAGAATTGTTAATTGATGCTTAGCATTTTTTATATATGTGAAATGTAATATATAATGCAGAAGCAAACATGTTATTCTTGGAATCTCCTGTTGGAGTTGGATTTTCTTACTCAAATACAACCAGTGAATATGCACAACTAGGAGATGACTTCACAGGTTCTAAATTCATATAAATATCATTGTTTTTTGCATAATGGTCATCAAATGCTACAAAATAACTCAATAATTAATTTTAATTGTGCTCTATTGACTATTTGAAACAGCTAATGATGCCTACACTTTTCTGCACAATTGGTTTCTCAAGTATCCATCATATAGAACAAGAGCATTTTACATAGCAGGAGAGAGCTATGCAGGTATCGAAATCAAAATCGTTGTATCTGAGTATCAAGTTCGATTCGATTCTTAATGATAAAAAAAGAAGTCATTTTTAGTCCTATGAATTGATCATATAACATGTTTTGCAGGAAAGTATGTACCAGAGCTTGCTGAACTCATCATTGATAGAAACAATAACCCTTCTCTTCACATTGATCTCAAGGGCATTTTGGTATGTTCCTACATGATTTAAAACCTAGCTTTAAGTTCTAGACAAAAATCTTAGTTTAATATAAATATGAATGAGCACAAAACAATAATGCTTTTATTTTTTGAGCAGCTGGGAAACCCTGAAACTTCTTATGCTGAAGATTGGTTAGGAATGGTTGATTATGCTTGGAGTCATGCAGTGATATCTGATGAAACCTATAAAACAATCCGAAGAACCTGTGACTTTAACAGTAGTGATCCATGGAAAAATGAAGAATGTACTCATGGTGTGGATGAAGTGCTTAAACAGTACAATGAAATTGATATCTACAGCCTGTATACCTCTGTCTGCTTTGCTAGTACAGCACGATCGAACGATCAATCCATGAAAATGGTGATGAAGCACTCATCTTTAATGGTGAGTGATCAAAACAATATCAGAGGAAGTGTTAAGGATGTTTTAATATGTTACTTTTTGCCCAATTAAACTTCTAAACAATTTGTTTTGAATTGTATTTTGAAAAACTCGTAAATAGTTTGCGAGGAGGAAAACAAATACGTGAAATTTCACCCACTGTCATTTGAAAAAGACTCTTTTAGAGTGATAGTTTGAAAATTATTAAACCAAATTAGAATTGTCAAATTCCGCCACATGAGGAGACTTTTTTTTAGAATGATATACACACACGCGCGTGTGTGTGTATGTATATGTCGTTTTTACTATATGTTTTGAATTGCGCTTATAAATCGATCTAACACTTCTTTGTGGATTTGGTTGACTAGATACCAAGGATCATGGGTGGTTATGATCCATGTTTGGATGACTATGCTAAAGCTTTTTACAACAAACCAGATGTTCAGAAAGCCCTTCATGCTAGTGATGGTCATAATCTAAGGAATTGGAGTATTTGCAAGTATATATTGTCCTATTTTTCACTTTTTTGTACTAATATCTACATAAATTTGATTAATTTAATTTTTTATGAATTTGATTACCCTTAATCTAAATTGACATTTTATCTGTTAATTAAAAACAGCAACGACATATTTACTGGATGGAAACAAACAAAACACACTGTTATCCCAATTTACAAGAAGCTTATTTCAGCTGGACTTAGGATTTGGCTTTACAGGTAACCAATTATATATGTGCGCGTATCGTAAATTTCTGAATTTTCATCTTCAAAAACAAATTAGTATTGTTGATAAAGACGATATTTAAAAAATAATAATAAATTTATCTAGTAATTTAAAATGAGACTATATACAGTAACGATTTTGTTTCTAAAGGAACATAAACTTAGTGACAAAGCTAATAATATTGTTCAATTTGAACTTTTTATATAGATTTAAGGACCTTATAAGTTATAAACCATATTTTTGCATGATTTTTATTTCCTCATACTTGATTGTTCAGTGGAGACACCGACGGTAGAGTGCCAGTTCTATCAACCAGATACAGCCTAAGCATTCTTGATTTGCCTATCACTAAGCAATGGAGTCCTTGGTACCATGAAAAGGAGGTACAAAAATCATGAATTCATTTTTTTATTGACGTTAACCCTCCTGTTTATAGGAGAAAAATGCTCTAGTAATCCGAAGTTCGGCCGTGATGTATGGATAGCCTGATCAAGAATTGTTCCATTCAGGAATCGTATTCGGGTTTTCTCGAATGATTCGTCCTTTATGGAACTAATTTACCAATTGAGCTCAATTGCTTGATTAAATTCATTTTTTATTTATAATAAATCATGAATTTGCATTAAAAGATCATATTCCTAAGTATGACACACAAATGATGCATTTGCTATCAAGATTCATTTTTAAAATTTTTTTTTTTGTGTTGGAATAGGTAAGTGGATGGTATCAAGAATATGAAGGACTTACATTTGCTACATTTAGAGGAGCTGGTCATGCAGTGCCCTGCTTTAAACCAAGCAATTCACTTAAATTCTTCACCACCTTTCTTCTTGGAGAATCACCACCTTCAACTAGATAAAAGAATGTGATTTTTGTTTCAAAAAAATAATGTGATTTTGGGTGTTAAGTTTTGCAATTACGTGGCAGTACTATCTTCTTATCATAATGTTAAGCTAGCATATACAAATATAGCATATGATATATGATGATATAAACAAAAGAGTATCACTATTTCAGATTGATTAGTGCAAAATCTAACTTTATTTTATCTTCTAATGGAATCTACACCCCCGTATGTTTATTTTCTTTCTTTTTTCTTCGTATAGATTTCATTATTAAGGTAATTTTTTTTTTTTTTGGGTAGATAGACGAAATGGCAAAGCCATTATAAACTCACACACACAAGTGGAGGCACCGGGGTTCGAACCCCGGTCATGGCATCCGGCCTAACAATTTCGACATTTTGCCAGTTGAGCAAGAACTTCTAGATATTATTAAGGTAATTCTATTAGAGGTGTATCGAATATTAAATATGAATACTTCTCTCACTTGATATTCAATCATTAGTTTGTCACATGTAAGAGTCTAACCTCTTATACTAGATGCACCCCAATTAGAGATGAATGTTTTTTTTTTGGTTACAAAGAGAGATGAATGTTTTACTGTTATAAAATGATATAAACATATTAATTAGATTAGCAATAAGCCGTTGATTAATTTAAAAAAAGTATTACCAAAGAATATGAGTCATCTAGACGAGATTCCTCTCTCCTACATCTTGTTCTTAACTGGAGTTTATTCAAACATCTTTTTGGCTATTTTTTTGAGTCTATTAATATAGAAAAGAAAATACACGACCATTTTAAAATGCGTTAGTATAGGGTATTAGACTCATTTAATATTCTCTCAAAAAAAAAAAGAAGACTCATTTAATATTACATGTTTACCCTTGAGATTACGAGGATATGAGTCTTTTTGTCTAAATGAAAAGTGTTGGTTGTTCAATTTGACCTTCATATATGAAGTATTTAGGAAGTAGAAGAGTCCTTGAGAATATTTTCGGTTATAGTTGTAGAAATTTGTTGCTTTTTGCCTCTAATTTGGGTTTGAGCCTTTGAGGAGTTTGTATTGTAGTTAGCCTTGTTTATAATTTTATATATTTATCCAGCTATGAATTTTGTATTCTGTATCTATCAATTAAACAATTTACTTCTTCTGAAATAAAATATAAATAAATAAGGTAGTTAAAAAGTTGATGTATACTGACTAAATTTTTAACCATAAATGTTAGCTTTTCAACTACTCTATTTGATTATATTTCATTCTCTCAAAAAAAAAAAAATTATATTTCACTATGAAGGGAGTATGTTTGTGGATAACTTTTATTTTAACTTAATATTGGCTTTTTTGAAAGAAAATTAAAAGGTCAGAGCTTTTAATTTTTTTTTAAAAATAAATTTGATTTTTGAATTATGCGATTCAAACAAATGTGTTGAATTGAATTGTTCATGAACTTTAAATGAGTTTAAATTGAGCTAAAAAAAATTCGTATCAAACTTGAGTTGAGTTTCAAGCTCAACGGATTATTATTGAGTTGAGCTCATCAGCCGTACATACATTTTTTTTTTGCGGTAACCGTACATACATTTAATATGTGTACTTCTCCCAACAATAATTCGAATATTAGTTTGCCACGAGACTCTTATTTATTTATGATTAATGATAAGTTGACACCTTTTTTTTTACCATCCTTGTATACTCCCATGTGGCACTAGTGAGAAGAGAGAGTGAGAGACAAAATTGGTGAGTGTGTGAGGGTCACATTGCCACTTGTCACTTTCGTATGTGGAGATACAAGAGATGTATGTCACATGAGGTGATCAACCTATCATTGTTCTTTATTTATTTGGGTTATGTTAACCGGTGTACTGGTTAAGAAAACCAAAAAAAGAAAGTTTAAAATTTTAAAAAATACTTTTTAGACTTTTACTAAGTTGACTGCACAAGTTCTAATGTGATGTTACTATATTTGCTACCTTAACAAGTGTCCCCGGGACATCGATTAACATTACCCTATTTATATTATATACTTATTTATGAATCAGGCTAACTTGTGAACTAAGGACATATGTTACAAAATCCACAAATGATAATTATGTCTTGAAAATCATAGTTTTAAACTCTTTGAAAAATAGAATACACAATTTTTAATATGAAATGTCTATCTTTACACCAACAAATGGTATGCTAATATTTATCATTTATTTATTTATTCATGTACAATTTTCAATACGAAATGTGTATCTTTAGAACTTTTCTTAAAACATCTTCAATTGTGCTCTTATGAAGAAGTTTAAGTGGCCTCTTTGCGTACATATCACATATTCACTTCATTTCTAATTTTAATGTTTAATAAACATCATTCACTACAGCTCAATAACTCTTAAAAGGCCATTCAATTTTTAACATTGAATTCATGCATTAATTTTTCATTTGAAATATGATGAAAAAAGTTGAATAAAGAATGCAACGAGAGTTACAATGCATGTATATACTACTAGAAAATATACATTTCACAACAGGATTTTCACATCAGTGAAAATATACCTGATGTGGAATACAAAGCGGTGGCAATTTCACATCAGCTATGGAAATGCCTGAAGGGAAAAATAAATGCTAAAGACAATTCACAACAGTGGAACTAATGCCTGAAGCGAAAGATCAATGTGGTGGCAAATTTGTAATATTAGTGAACTTATATAAGTCTTGTATCTCAATAGCAATCACTCTTATTTCTTTTCCGAGAGGAGTAACTAAAAAAGGCTCTTTTTGGTAAGGCCAAGAAGCTAGCTTATAGCTTAAAGCAGATAGCTTATAAGCTCGTCCGACAAAAAAAACTCTGTTTGGTAACAGTCTTTTTATAACAAGCTTATAACTTATTTTTCAGACGCTATTTCAAGTAGCGTTTGAGCTTATAACTTATACTTACCACTTTAACTAAAATCCATTTTTACCCCTTTTAATAAATAACTACGTTTAAGAAAACATGTTACTTTTAATTAAAGTTCAGATTTCACTTGAATTAATTTTTTTTTTTACCAAATGTTACTTTTAATTAAAGTTCAAATTTCACTTGAACTAATTTTTTTCTGCTACAAAATATATGTTGATGTTTACAAAAGAAAAATGTTACGTTTTCCCTTATAAAAATAAATGTTACGTTTACCCAAAAAAAATAGTACTTTATGTTTAAAAAAAAAGTGTTGTCACAATTAACTTTTGTTTTTTTTAAAGGTTTCGTTTATTTTTTTTTACAAATGTTTAATTTTTTTATAAAGTCTAAAAGCGGAAATAAAATAAATTTTAAATAAAACATTAGCCAATTTATAAATTTAAAATAATATATGAAAGGCATATTAAATTAATACATTTAAACTATTAAATTTTAAATATCAATTTATACAAATTGTATCATGAATTAAAAATACCCTTTTATGTCATTTTACATTTATGAGCTAGTTGAATTGCTAATTTTACCAAACATTTCAACTATCTTATCAACCATCAGCTAAAAGCTATCAGCTAGCTTATCAGTTACCCACTATTTTTAGCAAACATAGCCAAACTCTACATGCTACTCCATCTGTCCCTGTATATAAGCCCCTTTGCATTTTTCATATGTCTTAAGAAAAGATGTTAGTGCAAATATTACCAAATTGTTATTTGTTTGTATGTATATTAATTATTATTTTTTTTTTTATAATTTTAGACAAGTTAATAATATTAATTAGGGATATATTTAGAGAAAAAATAAATAAATACATCTAGTAATTAATTATCATTAATTACGGAGAGAATATATTTTACATTTATGAGTTAGTTGAATCGCTAATTTTACCAAACACTTCAACTATTTTATCAACCATCAGCTAAAAGCTATCAGCTAGCTTAACAGTTATGCGCTGTTTTTAGCAAACATAGCCAAACTCTACATGCTACTCCATCTGTCCCTATATATAAGCCCCTTTTTTCATATGTCCTAAGAAAAGATGTTTGTGCAATCAATGTGTATATTTTGCGTGTTAATATTACCGAATTGTCATTTGTTTGTATGTATATTAATTTTTTTTTTTTATAATTTTATACAAGTTAATAATATTAATTAGGGATATATTTAAGAAAAAAATAAATAAATACATCTAATAATTAATGAGTGAGAATATTATATTAGCAAAACATCTCCAGCTCTTTGTAAAACCTTGAATTTGTAACCACCACTATTAATGATAATTAATTTTATCATTAATTACGGAGAGAATATTATATTAGCAAAACATCTCCAGCTCTTGTAAAACCTTGAATTTGTAACCACCACTATTAATGATAATTAATTTTCATTAACTGACTATCCACTTTCCTATTTGGTGGTAAGGATCGAATAAACATTAGAACATGTATAAGTATATATATAGGCAATGTAGTTCACTTTGTCTATTACTCAAGTTCCAATCAAGTAAAAGAAATCTAAAACTTTGTTGTTGCATTGTGTGCATTCCGTATATATGGATCATAACATGCCATGTTTCTACACATCGGCTTTGATAGTATTGTTTTTATGTATGAATACTATTGTTTCTTCTAGAGATAAATTGATTGGTG
>Ga0315913_1008606_pt1 | contig 12069 bp, 9 predicted proteins | sample MpolsnodulesMG_FD_207736 | JGI IMG/M metagenome (GOLD analysis project Ga0315913, IMG submission 207736) | Medicago polymorpha root nodule microbial communities from Los Angeles, California, United States - small nodules | ecosystem: Host-associated > Plants > Roots > Nodule | place: USA... | reverse complement strand
AACTAAAAAAAAAACATTTATAACAACTAAAATGTAAGTTAATAGCATTATGATTACTTACTTGTGATTTTGTTGAAAAAATTTGGTTGGATTTTTTAGAGATTTTGAGAGAGATTTGAATTTTTTTTGGTAAAATGAGAATAATAATGGATGAGAGAGCTTCTGCCAGATTTGTAGTAGGATCGCATCGGTAGTTAACAGCCGCCGGTTCTTTTATAATTCGGTAGTTAACTGCCGTCGGGGCTTTTCGTCTTTTACTTGTGTTTTTCAGCCTTCTCAAATTTGTCAACAACAATTTTTTGTTGTCTTTATGACATAAGGAGCTTCACAATGAGACAACCTTGATAACAACTTGTGACTTTGGGCAGAGCATAGTTGAGAAAAGTGAACCTCCGTGTTTATGGAGATGATGCGTTTTGAGTGGGGGTAGAGAATAGTTGAGAAATGTGCACCTCCGTCTTTATGATGTGTTTTGATGTTCCTTTGTTTTTTCATCTGTTATGTGTGCAGCAGGCAGAGACTGGCTCTGGAAACCCACAGGGGTTTGTGTATTTGAGGCAAGACAAGAATTTCTTTTAGGGTTAATAGTGTTTTACCCCCTGTAATATAGGTCATTTATGTTTTTTCCCTATAAAATATTTTTTTTCGATTCCGTCCTTGTAATTTGAAGATTTTTTGGTTTTAAACCTTGATGAAAAATTTTGCCCCCTATAATATGAGAAAATTTAGGTTTACCCCCCTGCAATTTGAGCAAATTCGGTTTACTCCACTATTAATTTGAGAAAATTTCGATTTACCCCCTGCCATATCATCGATTTTGTACATTCAAATTTCATGAAGGCTCAAAACCAAAAAACTTCAAATTACAAGGACGGAATCCAAAAAGAAAATTTTACAAAGGAAAAAACCGAAAATGTCCTATATTACAAGGGGTAAAGAATTATTAACCTTTTCTTTTAAGTTAACTCTAACTCTCTGTCATTGTTAAGAGATAAATACTTCCTTGTGCTACTGTTGAATAAAGCTTCCCATGAGACTCTTTGCGACCTCCCGATGGGTTTTGACAAAAAAGTCAATTCTGGATAAATTGGCTTAGATGATTCTTTTACAAAGTTGATGGATCAAGGTTAAGAGATTGTTGGGGAAGGTGCTTGATCTTCTTTACGACAGAGGACTTGAACGGGGAAGATCCCCAATTTTTAGTTTAGAGATCATTTTACCAAGCCGACCAACTCTTATGCATTTAATGAGACTGGACTTGGCCATGAGGAATGCCGATTTAAGACATGCCTCTCGAAATTCGTGAAGGGATTTGAGCTTGTGCAAGTGCCTGATCCAAAAAAATTAAGAAACATGGTTAACAAGCCTAGACTTATTGAAACTGAGTTGTTCTTGCTTGTTACGAACAAGGATTATAGAAAAGTTGTCTAGTTAGGAGTGATTCTTGTTATGTGCTTTGCTTATTTTGATTAGATGGTTTTGAATGTATCCCAAAACTTATACATAGAATTTGTGTACCTATCTAGCTCTCATAATTTTGTCTTCATAATCTAACCTAGGTTGAATTATTTTAAACCTTACATCCATACACTTGGTGTTGGTTTTTTAAATGTGCATGTTTTTATCTAAGTGAATCATTTCACTTGCTTTTAAAAAATGTGATTTTTTTGGTGATTTATAAAAGGTGAAATGTTTCACTGAATTGAATGAATCTTTTCGCATGCTTTTAAAAAAGGATTTTATATGTGTTTTGTCTCTGCAAATAGGGGTCATTTAAAAAATGGTCCTTGTATTCCTTAATCCTGACATTTTGCCATACCAAAATTTAATCACTTAAAAATCGGTCCCTCAGCCCAGTTAATGATTGTCACGTCACTGTAATTACAAACGTGAAATTACAAAAATACCCCTGTAATTAGTGACGTGGCAGTGATTAAGTCGGGAGAGGGATGAAATTTTAAATGATTAAATTTTGGCATGGCAAAATGCCAGGATTAAGGAATACAAGGACCATTTTCTAAATGACCACTATTTGCAGGGACTAAACACATATAAAAACCTTGAAAAAAAAAAGTGATTTTTGCTGTTTTTTTTTATAAAATGAGTCGTTTCACTCAGCTAAGTGAATCATTTCAATGTCTAAAGAAAAAACAGTGAGTCGTTTCACTTTTAGGAGTGAATCGTGAAACACCTCACCACTTCTCAAAACATTAATTTTTCACAATCACTTCTCTCAAACTCTCTTTTTCTACTTTCTACCCTTGAAAAAACTTAAATATTTATTGTGAAGATTGAGACATTGTGAGTTACATAGATAGGATTTCTTTGTACACAGATTGTGATATTCTAGGGTTTTGCAATTGGGGAAATTGAAACCTAAAGGAATTGAAATATAGGATATTTCACCTATAATTTGGGTTATTGGGGTTTTTCTTCATCCAACATCTCAAGATCAATTGACGGGTTGTCAATAATCACGGAGGATCAAAGGTTGAGTTCTCTAGATCGAAGGAGACCCAATAGGATTTTGGGAATGACTCATGTGAAAATTGAGAAGACTCGGAGATTGATTAAGCTCGTTGAATTAGTTGCACAAGGTTTTGAATCTTGATAGCCAAGGTTCAAGGGCAACACCAAGAATTGTTGAAAGATTGGGTTTCTAGTGTTGAATTCTCAAGACTCAAGAAGCAATATAGGTGTGAACTTTCTCACAAACAATCGGTGTTCAATAATGAACAAAAACTCCACTAACAAAGACGGTCTGGGGGAACCACTATAAATTTTGTGTTAATCTATCTATCCCTTATCTCTTTATATTTCCATGTTTCTGAATCGATTCAATTGTGGGATTTGAAAATTGATTTTGAAAAACCTAATTTTGATTGATTTGAAAGAAACTAAATCGAGTGATGATTCTTTGATAATAATCATTAACTTTGAAAATGGGTTCTAAGAATTCATCATATTAATGACCAAATTGATCAATTGTGTATTGTTTTACATTTACTTGTAGTTAATTTAATTTGGCTTAAAATAAATTTTAACAAGTTAAGTGTTTTATTAAATAAGTGATTGTCTTATTTTAGCTTAAAATCAATATCTATAATTAATTGATTGTCTATATATTTAATTTGAACAATTGATTGTTTTTCCTTTAGTATTTTGCATTAATCTTCGTTAATGGTCAACTTCTCATTTGCGTTGTTCAAATAAGCATAATCTATAAATAATCACTTTTTAAATACATGTATGATGCCACATATCACTTAGATGAGAAATCAAAAAATTCTCGCTCATTGTTCAAATATTTTCTCTCAATCTATTCTTGCTCTTCTATTTGTTTGTTATGGTATCATGAGCCTCGAGCTCTAATCCGTTCTTCAATCTACAACAATGGTGTGTAATCAACCATAACTGGTGCATATTCTTGTTATTCAGTCTCCAATTGATCCTACTTCAATTCCTATTGGCTACTGCACCTACAAGCACTTCACCTTTAATTATATTTGCACATGAGACCAAATAACTTCTTCTCCATTTAGAAAATCCACTCGGTCAAAAAGATCACTTATACTCCCTCCGTTTTAAAATGAGTGTCGTTTAAGATTTTTACACACAAATTAAGAAATGTGATAATGATGTCAAAAAACATAACGATTTTACTAAACTAACCTTATTTACTATTGGTGTAAGTCTTTGGAAGTAGTGTACACTCAATTAATTAAAGGGTACAATTGGAAGTAAAATAATAATTCTACATTGAAAAGTGCAAGTGACATTCATTTTGAAACAATTTTTGTTGGCTAAAACGATACTCATTTTGAAACGGAGGGAGTACATCTTATTGACTACAATCGACGCAAGCCCAATGAATTTGTAGGCCTGAAACAAATTTTAAATTGAAGATTTTAAGTGTTTTGACAAAGAAACATAAAAATTAAGAACACCAAATGTGTAGTTTCATTTCAGACATGTTTGACACTAACTATAGGTATCTTTCACAGATAAAGTTCGAACATTGATTCGTCATGTTGTGAGAGTCTAACTCCTACCATTAAACTCAACCCCAATAGTGCAAGAAATTTTTTAAACAAAAAATTAGTGTAATTAATAATATATGTTGAAAATAATATTTAATATAGACATTAATTATCAATTGTTAAACATTGAAATAGCAAAGTAATATTGAATTCTAGCATAAATATAAATTACTTGTTAGTTTTACATATATTGGTTGCACACAACTTGTCTCAATATATTTCCAACAACTAACATCATATTAACTTAAATCTAAAGAAAAAAATAATTTAAGATACGTATATCCAATAAAATAGATATCTTTGGGATCAAACTTGCAAAAATGTTTAAAAAATTTGATTTACAAAAATGTTTAAAGAATTTGATTTTAAAAAAATATATTCAAAGCGAAAAATATTTCAAAGCTTAATACGAGGCCTAAAAGATTTGGAGCCCCCTTTAGTGGCAGCCCCTTTAGTTACACATTATCAGTTAAATGAGAAATCGGAAAACTCCTATTCATTGTTCAATGTTTTTCTCTCAATCTATTCTCTCGGTGTATGTTTGGGTGTGTTGTGAGAAAAATTGAGTTTGAGGGAATTGATTCTGTAAAATTAATTATGGTTAAAGTGGAGTTAAAAAGAAAATAATTTATATTTGGATACAAGATTCATTCATATAATCATGATTTGAACAATAAATTAATGTAAGAACCAATTTTAGAATCAAAAGATACAATTTCTACATTTAAGTAGAATCAATTATGAAGACAAAATCAATTTTTTTGTGTTAACCCTCTAATTTTTAGAAAAATAAGCCCTAATCGATTTGTTCCTAACACGAATCAACTTTCGAATGATGAGACAAAAACAATTGTACTATATAAAAAACAAATATATCAAAACCAATTTTACACCTCTAAAACTCTTTCTTTTTAAGGTCACCTCTACCACCGCGCTCCATATAGTAATAGATGTTACATAGTTAACTACTAACCCACTAACTTTTGTTATATGATAGCCAAATCTTATCCAAAAAATATTCTCTGCATGCTATATTTTGTCCATATATACACAAATTGCAAGAAGCATAAAGATATTTCTCAAAAAGATACAAGAGAGATTTCTCACGATTAATTGTGGTACGGTGTAGCAAGTTTATTTACTTTTTATTTTTGACTGAAAGCTAGTTTATTTACTAGACCCACATAGATCAATCATTCTAAGTCTAACAACTCACTTTTTGTATATAAATACCAAAATATATTAGCCATATTATTAACATATTGTGATCATGGCAATATATCATGAGTCAAGGATCACTCTCCGGCCATTCAAAGAAAGTGACGCTGAGGATGTGGTGTTGTGGGCAAGTGATGAAAGAGTGATTCAAAATACCCGATTGAAGTTATGTAATTCAAGGGAACAAGCTTTGCATTTCATAAAAAAAGATTGCATTTACCCATTCCAACAATCAATATGTCTTGATGATCACTCTATTGGAATTGTTTTTGTTCTTCCAATTTCTTATGCAAAGTTTAAAGCAGATTTGGGTTTTGCTATTGGGTTCAACTATTGGGGCCAAGGTATAGCCACAAAAGCACTTAAGATTCTTTTGTCTCGAGTTTTCCAAGAATTTTCTGACTTGCAAAGGTTGGAGGCTAATATTCTTGTAGACAATATGGCTTCACAAAGGGTGTTGGAAAAAGTTGGCTTCCAGAGGGAGGGATTGTTCAGAAAGGTTTTTAATCACAATGGGGTTATTGTGGATGCCTATATTTTTAGTTTCTTGTCTACTGATGAAATTCCACATGATGTTGTTTGATTAGTTAGTGTTGGCAGTAATAGACCATTTTCTCTCAAAAGTGGTCTATTTGGATATTTTTAGAGAGAACTTCAATTTCACTCTAACTTCTCTCTTATATTTTCATAGGAGATCAGTGGTTTTGAGTCACTTTTTTTTGGGTATGGAATCACCCATTTGTATTTCTTGTTTTTTTTATCTCCCTTAAATTAATGTTATCCACATAGTCTGATTTTTCATCTGTGTTTTTTTATGTAATTTCGTCGTCTCATTGCAATATTGTTTTGTTTGTTGACTAGTGTATCATTGTTCAGTTTTCCGTCTTGTTGTGGTGTTTGTTTGATTCAGATAGACAAATCTATTTTGATCAATTATTAATTCAATCAATAACTTGAACATAATTAACTTGAGTTTAAGAAAGAAAAAACGATATCTGTATTCCAATCACTTTGATTTTGTCACTTTTGTAGCATTATTCCGATTCATGCTATTAACTTAGATTTTGTTTCCGCTATATTCTATAACTTAGATTTTGTAAGATTATTTGCAAATTCATTATTTATCGATTTTAGCAACATTGAATTTATGTTATATTCAATGTATGATTATATTATACTAATTTGAATGAATGATATGTACTTTAATAAAAAAAAAAGAGCTCATAGTATACTTGCGCATAAAATTAGAGAAAGACATTAGATTTACTCCTACACATTTTTTGGTTGATATTCTTACAAAAATTTGACAATTTTAAAGTTTATTATAACATTAATTATTATTTTATCAATAATATATTAATATATATATTGAAAAAATAAGTAAAATGATAAAATCAATAACTTTATTCGACAAAAAAGAAAATAAATTTTTAAAAGTGTTAGAGAACCAAAAACAAATGATCTTATTTTTTCTTCTTCTTTTCTTCGATGAATCATGAGGAGGACAAGCATCAAAGGGAAACATATATATGAAAATTAGGTTGACACCTCTGTGAAACCCTAATCCCGTGCTGTCTGTCTCATATATAAATATTATATAAAAAAAAAAGATGACAAATATACATGAGAGGGAGGATTGGACCTAACTTAAAAGAAGAAAAAGAAAAGAAGGCAAACCACAGTCCCTAAAGAAATCATCTGTAATAATAGAAGGCAAATCATTCCTCCCTATAGAACCTTGAATTGTATGACCATGACGAGCAAATATTCCATCATTGAGGAGTCCGGGATGGTGCACCCTTAATACGAGTTCTGTATGCATTTATCTTGAGTTGTTTTTTTTTGTTTCTTTGTCAAATAAGACGGTTTTCCAAAACAACATAGCATATATTAGGGAGTATTACACATTTCGAAATACATCATACACGACCCTTGCGACACACATGTCCTATTGATCGTAATAGAGATCAATAAGTGACATTTGACTTGTACGATGTACATGTTTGATGTACTATATAGTAAATATTATTTGAGTAAATTATTATTTATAAATCAACACATGTTAAATAAAGATTGGGAAATGTTAACCTGTGCCCTTAGGGCATAAGTTAAGAAATCAAATGTAGAATGTTTTTCTTGGAACTTGTGCATTCAATGCTTTAAAAGTTGCAAAAGTTATACTTTCAATACAAAATTTATTTTTAATTTCTATTTTAAGCTTCTTAACTTGTGCCCTTAGGGCACAAATTAACATGACCCATAAAGATTCTATCTCGGACTGTGTAATCCAATGGTTAAAGGGTTGAGACATTAAATGAGTTTAAGAAGGAGGTCGAGAGTTTAATCCCTCTTAATCACATTTGACTTAATAGGATTAACATGAAGTATCACAACTCAAATATATTTTCTCTTCCCACCAACTATTATAACAAAACGTTGGACCCACCTTGTTTCCTACATAGGACCACTAACATAGTAAACAACTCACTTTTGTCAATACATGCAACTTGTCCGAGGTAGAAAGATTTCTTCAATTTTGGTAGTTTGAAGTATGAGAAAATCTTCTATGAACCCAATCACAAATGATAAATATTTAGACACAACTTACATCAAATGAAAAAATTTAAAACAAAAATAATTAGATCACATCAATCAACATTAATTTAATTTTATTCTCTTTTATTTTTTACATTTGATGTGAACGTGTCTAAATATGTATGTAGATATAGTTTATTTCCTGAACCTGCACAGATCAATCATTCTAACCATTCACTTTTGGTATATAAATACCAAAATATCTTAGCCATCATTAACATATTTTGGTCATGGCAATAGATCATGAGTCAAGGATCACTCTCCGACCATTCAAAGAAAGTGATGCTGACGATGTGTTGTTGTGGGCAAGTGATGAAAGAGTCATGCAATATATGCGATTGGAGTTATGTAAATCAAGAGAACAAGCTTTGAATTTCATAAAAAATGAATGCATTTACCCATTCCAACAATCAATATGTCTTAATGATCACTCTATTGGAATTGTTTTTGTCCTTCCTTATCCTGATGCAAAGTTTAAAGCAGATGTAGGTTATGCTATTGGATTTAACTATTGGGGCCAAGGTGTAGCCACCAAAGCAGTGAAGATTCTCTTGTCTCGTGTATTCCAAGACTTTCCTGATTTGGTAAGGTTGCAGGCTAATACTCGTCCAGACAACATAGCTTCTCAAAGACTGTTGGAAAAGGTTGGTTTCCAAAGGGAGGGATTGTTTAGAAAAGGTATTTATAACAAAGGGAATATAGAGGATTTCTGTATTTTTAGTTTCTTGTCTACCGATGAAATTCCTCATGCTAAGGGTTAATTAGTTATTGTTGGTAGTAATAGACCACTTTCTCTCGAAAGTTGTTTTCGATGTATTATATCAATTTGAATTATTATTATTATCAATAAAAAGAAGTTTAGTATACTTGCCTTGCAAAGGTAGAGTTAGACAGTAGTTTTGCTCTTACACCGAAGGTTTTTACTTTTAGAATTTTTACTTAAAAGTTATTATATACATGACACTTTTACATTACTCTATTACCCAAATATACTTGGATGAGATGGTAAGGGATCTTTTCTAGTTTAACTAGAGGTCTGGGTTCGAATCTAGTTCTGAGAATGCAACAATGTTAAATCTTTTGAGGGAGAGTTTTGCCAACAATAAAGGTACTCCTACCCGACTCGAGGGATTAGTCTCTTTTCATAGACAACTTTGCCATTCAAAGAGTTCCTACCCGGTTCGTCTTTACAGTTGCGTGCAGAGGATATAACAATTCGCACTAAAAAAGATTACTTAAGTAATTCATTTTTACTTGTCGATTTTATTTAATAAAAAACTTATTCGTGTTTATTTGGATTTTTAAACTTCAATGCAACGTTAACTAATTATTACTTTTTTTTTAGAGAGGGTTAACTAATTATTACTTAAGATATACGTAAGTGTGAAATGAAATAATATATACTTAAGGGGTGTTAGAAAAAGCCAAATAATCTTATCAAAAAGTAATATAATTTATTGATTTTGTTTATATGTACTAATCTCTAAAAACGACTCCTAATCAAGATTGGGGAAGTATTAATTAAATAAATGTTATGTTATACTGAGTGTTTTAAAGATATTGTTTAAGAAAATCAATAAAACAATATTTTATTTTGAAATATAAGTCAAACAATTGCGAAAGTAAGTAATAGAGAGACCGTTCTCGATACAAAAGTTACATTTTTCAATCAATACTCAAAGGGATCCTAGAAAATGTAGTCTAGCTAAAGAGTTGAGACCATTGAAGGAGTTTAAGAAATAATAGTTATATAAATTTAACACATATATTACTTTATCATCTTTTTTTAATACATTGATTTTTGTTCGAGATTCCTATAATAAGAGATGAGAGAGTGTCCCGTAAGTATAATTCAGTTGGTAGTTACCAAAGTCATTATGCGTAGGGGTGAGGTTCGAACTCCAGATTTCCTACTCATCAGTTGCTTTGATCCTCAAAAGCTTAACGGTGGTAGATTTGAAAAGATTAGAGTAGGGCTACATGCAACTACAAAGTCTTCATTGGATTCCTTTATATATTGCCAAGCCAAACAATTAAGCATGTTTTGCTTAGTTATCAACTTGTGCAATGGAGAGTAACTGACACTTGTTCAACTTTGTGCCTAATAAGTTAGGTTTATGGTCAGTGGTGGACGCTGTTTGTTGTTAACAAGTCTGATAGATTCACATGTTTCTTTTTCGATACTGGATTTGAAACAACTCATCTTTCCGTCATTTTGCTGATTTTATAGAAGAGTAAACATTGAAATCAAAATGTCTCTAATTGTGACAGTCATTGTCCAAATTCCAACATTTGTTTTATTAGGAGATAAGAAAACATGATTGATTGTACACGTAAACTAAAGGAGCGGCCACGAGTTTAGTTATCTCATATCTTTACTGATTGTCAAATTGATGCTATTATTGCTAATGAAACTACTAGTTTTCCCTTGAAAAGAAACTATCAAGTCAAACTTCATTGACAATATAATGTACATGCATTGCTATTTGCACTCAGTAGTTGATGAATGTTGAAAAAAATCAAGATATCCGGTATAGTTGAATAATAAGAGAAGAGTATATATAACACTGCCTAATATTATGGAGTTGAACATGATTGATATTATCATTGAAATCAATTCAAAGATAGTGGTGGATGGTTTCAATTGCATTATAGATGATTTATCTTAAATTTGCATAATTCTTAATTGATGTCTAAAAATAATTTTTAGACACCTAAATCCAATCTATCACTAGAGAGAGAAAGAAATAAAGATAGTGATATATAATAAGTTAATGATATGATAGAAAGAGAGTAATTGAGAGAAAATTAAGTTTTAAATGAGTGTAAAAAATGTAAGAGTGTTTACATATAACTTCTTAATTAGTGTAGGAGAAGTTTAGATTCTTTTCCCCAAACTATTTTGACGATTTTACCAAAAGGAAAGTGAATATGGTTGCCCATAGAGGAAATAACCAAATGTTGTTTACAACGACACTATATTGAGAAGAGAAATGTAACACACTTTTGGAGGGAAGGTGGAAACAAAAATCTAGCTTTCTCAAATTGGTGGATTAGTTCACTCGCACGTCTTTAATGTATTTGATTTGGTTTGGTGAAATGAGATTTGGGTACCCCTTTAAATAAAATATTTTGCTTTTTAGAAAGAAAAAAAAAAGTAACCTTTTGGATTGCCTAAATGGTCTCTCTCCAAAATCCAAAAACTAGGCCTAATTCACTAAAGACTAAAACGACGTTATTACACCCCTACACAACTAGGAGGTGTTCTCAAAACGGTAAGAATTGCCCTATATCCCCTAACGATCATGAAACACTTCCTTACACTTCAGCACACAACGCTCGACAGTTACATAACTTACCTTTTGCAGCTGTCAACCAACGAATACGGGCCATCGAAGATTCCAACTCATCATCTATAAAAGAAGATTTTCCTAGTCCTCCAAAGTATGATCTTTGAACCCTGGCTTACTTATGCTATATTGCTCACACACTAACTTGAGGTTTTTATCAAAACAAAGTGAATATGGTTATCCATATAAGAAAGAACTAAATGTTGTTTAAAATGACATAATATTGAGAAGAAAAATGTTACACACTTTGTAGGGAAGATAGAAACAAAAAGCTAGCTTTCGCAAATTGGTGGATTAATCCACTCGCATGTCTTCAATGTATTTAATTTGGTTTAGTGAAATGAGATTGAGTACCCCTTTAAATAAAATATTTTGCTTATTAGAAAGAAAGAAAAAAAAAATAACGTTTTGGATTGCCTAAAAGGTCTCTCTCGCCAGTCCAATATCCAAAATCTAGGCCAAATTCATGAAAGCGCCCAAAACGAAGTTATTCACACCCCTACACAACTAGGAGGTGTTCTCAAAACGGTGAGAATTGCCCTAGATCCTCTAACAATTATGAAACGTTTCCTTCCACTTCAACACATGGCGCTTGACAGTTACAGAACTTACCTTTTATAATTGTCGACCAATGAATACTGACCATCGAGGATTTCAACTCATCATCTACAAAAGAAGATTTTCCTAGCCCTCCAAGGTATGCTCTTTAAAAACCGGCTTACTTATACTATATTGCTCACACACTAACTTGAGTGCATCCCCCCACCCCCACCCCACCAAGAACTACAAGCTGCTCCTGGACGTTGTTCTTGTAATCCTCTATGATCAATTGACAAGAAAATCATATGGCTAAATTATGTTTTTCA
>Ga0315913_1008603_pt1 | contig 12070 bp, 9 predicted proteins | sample MpolsnodulesMG_FD_207736 | JGI IMG/M metagenome (GOLD analysis project Ga0315913, IMG submission 207736) | Medicago polymorpha root nodule microbial communities from Los Angeles, California, United States - small nodules | ecosystem: Host-associated > Plants > Roots > Nodule | place: USA... | reverse complement strand
GCTCCTCCTCTATCCAATCCCAAAAACCAGGAACAGACTCACTTTCCTTCTGCACAAGCCAGGGATTCGGTTTCCTCTAAACCTGCACTATAAAACCTGAACCTGCACACACACAAAGGGGACCGAAAATTGCACAAAAAAAAACCTGCAAAACAATTCAACAGAAACGATACAACAGTTTGCATAACCATTCAGCATACATCTCAATCGAATCCAACACCGTAATCCATAACCAGTCACAAACAAAACTCCGATCAACCTCATTCGTTAACCCAATTCACATAAACCAGCACAACAGGAAACCAACGGTGCATCACACACGAGCGCAGCCAACATCACGAAGGCGCGGCCAACAACAACCACGGTCCCAAGAGGATCCAGAAGCAGATTCACGGACTATACAACAGAACCGAATCGGATCGCTGAAGAGCCATAAAAGGTAATTTTTGTTTTTTTCTTCTCATTCAGATCTAGGCTCATAGCATACTTGTTTGTAAGTTTAGGGTTCAGAAGTAGGTAAAGGAGGAGAGAACAAGCAGAAAGAACAAAAAAAAATTAAAAAAAATAAGCTTTAGGGTTCCGACGCGGTGGTGCCGCCGCACCGGCCGGTCAGCCGCCGTCTGAACCCCTTACCTGCCGTCGGAGAAGAAAGCAATGGGGAAGAGAGAGTTGAGAGAATTCTGTGAGAAGAGAGAGAAAGAGGTTGTTGAAATGAAAGGAAAATGGGTCTTACACCCATTTTATACTACCCATTGAACCGACCCGTTTTGCCCCTTTGAACCGAACCGGTTCTTAACCCTGCTGCCTTAGGCTCAGCTGCTGTTCAAAGCCCAATTCCTTTATTCTGCACACCCCTGCTTACTGTCTGCACCCCCAGCATCTCATTTTTTGCCATTTTCATGCATTTTAAATTTCCCCTGCGTTTTTTTCCTTTATGTTGTTATTTATCAGCATCCACATATTTATTTTTACGTCTTAGTATTTTTACCTCTTTCACTCGCATTGATTTAGAATGTAAAGATAGACTTATGTAATTTATTTTATCGCAGACCGTAGCATGTATCGTAGGCTTTTTATGTAATAGTCGTAGCTGCATGTGTGCGTGCGTGTGTGTATGCTTTACTTCTATGCCTCTAGTTTAGGTTAACGGTTTTTGTGGTGATCCAACATCACCGCGAAATACCCACACTTTTACATTCTTGCTCCGTTAGTTTTAATTTTTAGTCTCATTATTCAAAAAACAAAAAACATGCAAATAACAAAAATCACAAAAAACACATTTTTCTTCAATAAACCTTGATTCCAAAATCAAGTGATTCGTTGCTTTTTAGTTTATTTTCTTAATCAAACATTAATCGATTTAATTCCATTTCAAGTAATTTTCTTTAAATATTAAAAAACACAAACAAATACTCATTTGCCACTTTGGCTTTCTTTCATTTTAAAACCTTTTCCAAAACTAATAAAAAACACAAAAACAAATCAAACGTCAATTTTTACCTCGAACTACGAGGTTTTGATCCCTCACGGGTACGTAGGCAAAGGACACTCATCCTTCCAAATCAATAAAAAATGTAGATAAGTAGGTCTCTTTTTTCCTTTACCACTCTAACTCTTTTTTCAAAATAAGCAAGTTGTAGCACAAAACGTTAAATAAAACCAAGAGGTTCCCGTAGAGTACTACGGACATAAAGGGTGCTAACACCTTCCCTTTATGTAACCAACCCCCGAACCCTAAATCTTTTCAAAGGGGTGTTTCGAACTTTTTTCCCCTTTTCTCTTAAAATTAAATGTTCAGTCGTGAAATAAGATAGTGAGTCAAACGCTAATAAAATAGCCTTGATCTCCGAAAAATGGCGCGACACAACTCTACCTTAAATGTTGATCACGAGTATTCTTACCTCTGCCTCTCCAGACCAAACTTGAGTATTCTTCCCATTGCCTCCTCAGACTGATGTTGAGTGTTTAACGTCTCTCCAAACGACCACCGCTCTACAAGGCATCATTACCAAGGTGAGAAACATCACCTTCTCCATTCCCCCAAAAAGACACCACCAAAACACCCGCATCCTCTTAATCCTCAGAGATAACTTGTGCGGAGTTATCATTGTCCTCCGGACAATCCCTCTTAAAGTGACTCATCTTGTGACACTTAAAGCACTTATACTTTGACTTGTTACCGCTCTTTGACTTCCTGGGTTACCTCTACCTCCACCATTCCCTCTTGAAACACTTAGGCCTTCACTATTTTCATCAGCTAGTCCTTGGACTTAGTTAACTCCTTGGTTCTCAAAGCCGTTTGGACTTCCTCCAAGGTGACATTGCCTTCTTTTTCATAGAACATGGTATCCTTGAAGGATTCAAATGTTCTTGGTAGAGCACACAACAAGAGTATAACTTTGTCTTCATCCTCAAGATGCACCTCAATGTTCTTCAAATCATCAAGGATTTTGTTGAACTGTGTTAGTTGCTCCATGACGGCCTTTGACTCTACCATCTTAAATGAGTAAAGTTGTTGTTTTAGGAATTGTCTATGAGCCAAAGACTTGGTCATATACAATGACTCCAACTTTGACCACGTCGATGTCATAATAGGTTCCTTCACGACATCCTCAAAATTTTATCCTTGAGGCACAAGACAATATCACCCCTTGTCTTGTCCACCATCTCAGTCTTATGTGCTTGTTACATGGTGACCGACAACGCACTTTCACCCTTCAAAGCTTTCTCACACTTTTGTTGTATCAAAACGACTTGCATCTTTACCTTCCATAACCCAAAATCATTATCTCCGGTAAATTTTTCGAGGTCCCACTTTGAACCCATGGTACTCACTTAACCAATTCACCCTTTTGCCCCACGGTGGATGCCAATTGTTGTGAATTGAAACTCAAATCTCACACCAATAAACTTAGATATGTGGAACATAGGAAAATAGTAACCAATATCAAAGTAATCTCAAGTGAAAAGCACAAAACTACAAGCAAAAGATAAAAAAACTTAATATAAACAAATATACCAAGAAATGTTTACTCAGTTCGGTCCAAATTGACCTACTCTGGAGGAGAGATTGATCTCTTCAACCCACCATCAATGAGTTCTTTACAAAGAGATATAAAAGGATTACAAGAAATTAGCTTCAACAAGCTCACAAAAAACAAACTCTAATTTCTACCATTTTCTCCATCTCTCCAATGAACAAGACATTCAATGATTTTCACTCACCAAAAGTGTTTACAAATGTTTCTTAACTCAAGAGAACCTCTCAAGAGAACCCTCACCAAAGACCCTCAACCCTAAAGTTACCTCCTTTGATTTCCCAAATTTCTCTCTCTTGAAGCCTTACTCAAAAAAATGAACAATGAATGCTTATATAGTGTCTAGAAGCTGTAAAAATTGTGTCACGATTGTGAGAATCATGTAACAATAAGTCTCGTACACAGTACAATACTACAACCTTATCCCATAATTGTGTCACGCTTGTCAAAATCGTGTCACGATTTGCCTTCCAGTAGCATCTTTGCATTCTACCTAAAATATATTTACTTGATATGTGTTTTCATATTCATTAATTGATATGGCAACACATCATTAAAAACATGCGTAAATAAATGTATACTAACAAAGTATACTAGTTAACCTCTATATTTTTTTTTATGTTATATTTTACGTGAAACATTATTTTCTGTATAATATTAAGAAAAACTGATCCAAATTAAATTTCATTTAATTGATCATCCAAACCAAACCATATATGATTTCATTTTAGATCGTATACATTTTATTTTAAAACCGACGTAAACCGCACACCAAACATGCTCTCAGATAACTTCACCTCTGTTTTTTTTTCCAAGAAATAACTTCAACTTTATATTCATGATAACGTGAATACATGTCCTAAAAAAAAGATTAATTATTATATCTAAAAAAAAAAGATTAATTATTAATCCAAAAAAAATAGTAATTACTACATTATTACTATATTTATGATAACTTCACCTTTTTTTGTGGATTAATTTTTTTTGTTTTGAAAGAGCCTTTAATTTTAGTGGATTAATTATTAATCCCAAAAAAAAAGTAGTACTTGCTTGAATTGGCAGGCATTCTTAAAAGAATTTAATTAGTAGTAAATACTACATTATTCTTAAAAAAGTACTACCTTATTCTCACTCGTTGTCTCGTTCTTTAGTACACTTTTCTTATGGAGCACACACTCATATCATACTCCCTCAACACCGGATTTTTCTCCCTTTCTCTTCAACCACACAATCATAAACCAGATTACTCACTTTCTCTCACTACCTCCTACTCTTCTCCTCTCTCTCTCTGAATAGAACCATCATAAACACCACCATCACCATGTTTAACACCTAGATCTCGTTCACTTTCTCTACGTTTTGTGATGAGTGGTGGAAGATGATGTGGAAAAAATTTGGTGTTGAAAGACCATGATAAAATTGTGTTCAATATTTAATCTAATAGTAAGAAACTAACTTTCCCATGATGGGAAAAAACTAGCTTTCCCATACTAAATCCCACCAACATTAAGGTATACTTTGAAGTTTGAATTAATTTACAAAGAAAGGTATACTTTGAATCAACCACCAAATAAACAACTTTGGGCCCTAGGCGTGCCACCTCCAAGAGCTTCTAGAAACATCTAGAGCGCTCTAAACGTAACTTTGGGCCCAAAATTACTTGGGGCCTAAGTCACGAGAAATCAAACCCACAAAAGGCTATAAATACACCTCTTGAGAGCATTCTCATTGCATGAGATCAAAAGACGAAATCCTATTTTCTAATATTGTACTCACTGCAAGTACATAACGGATTTTTGATAGGCTATAATAGCATATAAGAATTTTGGTTGAGTCTAGCTGGGTCCTTATAAAATCAATTTGTAAGTTAAAGATTGCCTTATTTATAAACATATGTTCATATACCTCATTAGTCATTAATAAAGAAATGCAATTAGCAAAAATCTTTAGACATACCTGAAGATGGAGATTCTTGAGATTGATTAGAACAAGGTTGGTCTCCGCAGTAGCAGGTTGTTTGCCTTGAAATCCAGTTATAACCACAAAATCCACCTGATATTTTACACTTCTCACAATCTTCAATACCAGCTATCCATCTCACCACAAATCCATCTCGGATTGCACTTTGTATTGTAGTCAAATCACGAACATCAATCAACGAATTCAAGACTGGAACAACCATACTTTCTCGGCATGAAAAAGCTTGAGGACCAAAATTAGACCCAAACCAAGTATAAACATATTCATCAGAATATCCATTTGAATGACATGAAAAGCGCCCGTTCGAAGGGAAATTAATTGAAGGTAGACAACCATAGAAGAGTGTAAGATTATTGTAGTCAGGACCATAAACAAAGAGGTCAGTGTCTAATGTTGTGTTGACATGTTTTGTTGGACATAGTCCTTGCAAATAGTCCTCTTTGGTGATTCTCAAAGTATGTTTATCAGGGTTGGCTTCTAAAACATGATACTTGGCTTCATTGATTGTTATGTAGCTGATTTTGTTTATACAAGTGAGATTCAACAAAGGGTGGCCACACTCTTTTGGTCGATCCCCTCCCCAGAAAGGAAAACCAATTTGTTGTATAGCTCCACAATTAAACAGATTCTCACAACCTTCATTTGTGCTCAAATATAAAGGTATCTGAATCAGTTTCAAGAGGACTATGAATTGAAAAATATGGAGGATAGAGTGGATATTAAACATGGAAGCCATTCTGAGAGATCAATGAACTAAAAGGAACTGGTTTATGTATTGACCAAAAGGAGTGATGGAGCAGAGGTTCCTTTTATGTATTGAACTAAAAGGAGTGATTGGCGTTCTAGAGATAGACATAAAATCTTGATTTAGTCAGCTTAAAATTAATTTGATTTTAGTCCCCCTTTCACTTTCATGTTTATATTATGAAAAATCAATTTCATCTTTCAATGCATCATAATTTCCATACTTTGTGAAGTTTCTAGGAAACTGAAATGTAGAGTTTGATACATTAACTTATTGTTGTAGTCAATGATAGTTGGATATGTCTTAAAATCTCATCAAAGAAAGATTGGAAGACCGGTGAAAAACCGCTGGATCTGCCCTGTCCTCTAGGCACCCAGCAGGCAAGGCAGACACACCATAAGTTATGGTGTGGCTATAGCCAAACGATTATTTGCAAGGACTTGACCAAAACGAGAAGTTTTATAATTGATAAAATTCAACTTAAACATTTGAATTCCCTCATCCAATCATCCTAACACACTCTTCCGGTTAATTTTGAGTTGAATAATCAATACAACATACACAATAGATTTATGGGATTTACTGTATGGACTCAACTTAAGTTTTATTTGATTATCATTGTGCAGCCTATTTTCAAATTTTAGATTCAGAATTAAATACTACTCAAAATTCAATAACGAAACAAACATGTGAGGGAAAATATGTTGATTAAGAAATACAAGTTTGTGATGTTCTCTTGTGTGCTATGCTAACACGTACATACACTATGTTGCAATGAACATGGAGAATTCTGCTATTTTGATTTTTATAAACAGTAGAATGATTCGGGACGGACCATCGTGTGAAGGGAAAGGAATCTGCAAGGGGTGTGAACTGTGAACTCTCTTATAATCATTGGCATTCAGATTAGTACTAATAATTTGAGTCTTTTATAAGTTAGTGTTGCGTTAGACACTGTTACAAACACTAACATCAACGCGTAACTGACACATGTCGACACTGATACAAATTTGAAAAAATAAATTGTTGAACCCAATCACATGTGTCGTGTCGGTGTTAGACATCAGACACACTTTTAACGGTGACGGTAATGTTGCTAGAAATAATGTCCGAATGGGACATGCAGAAAGCTGTTATTGTAGGAGCACCAATGGATTAGAGTATAAAAAATCATTATGGTCTCATTTTGGGTGTTCAATTGGCATAGTCTCTTAGTTATAGGGGAAAGAAGGCCTCCTTAGGAAAGAATGGACAAAATCTTACTAAAAAGAAGCGAGGATATGCATGTTTTCATGAGATGTAAGATCATTAAAATGATTGATAAAACTATATAAAATTGGTTTTGAAGCTCAAAAAAATGATTCCCAAAGGTGTATGCCTGACCCAGTTTTGACAAGTTACAATTATTTCACTTTGGGACCTACTGAACTAATAATTTCATTTATAGATAGCACAATTAGTTTGATACTATAATTGAATTTGTCTCATCCCAATCGGATGAAGATATATGTGACACTTGTAGTGGTGGCCTTTCAGGAGAAAATAAGACGGGCTTTGGAGGATATGGCATGGATGAAAGTGGTCCTTGCAGCATTTCTATTACTTTATTCATCAGTGGTCTGTCTGATGGATTCGTTTGAATGCACCATAGACTTACCATAGTAATCTTTCTAACCATGTCATTTTCTTCTTTGGAGATTGTCAAACAATTTAAAAGAGGTTCATTACCTTGCTCAAGATCGTTATAAATCCAATCTGGAAAGTACATTTCAGAAGCACATGACCCTCCTGTGTCGTAGTTCTTCCTACCTCCGATGATTTCTAGAATCAGCATGCCATAACTATACACATCAGACTTGTGAGAAACTCCACCAAAGGCTCTACTAAATATTTCTGGTGCCATATATCCTATAGTTCCTCTTGCCCCTAGCATTACACAGTACTGTCCTTCTTTCGGCATATTTGTGTTAATCCAAAATCAGATATTTTTGGACAAAAATCTTCATCCAAAAGAATGTTTTAGGGTTTGATATCAAGATGCAGAATCCTTGAACTACATCCTTGATGCAGGTACTCTAGACCTCTAGCAATGCCAATTGCAATTTGGAACAAAGTGTTCCAATCAAAATCACAAACAGCATCAGGAAATCGACTCTTATAGATGAACTTATCCAATGATCCTTTGGACATGAATTCATATATCAATGCTCTTTTGTTCACCTCATAGCAAAAGCCTAAAAGTGACACAATGTTTATGTGTGAGGTTCGACTAATGCTAGCAACATCATTTATGAATTCTTCTCCATTTCCCTTTGACTCGTTTATTACTTTCACCGCCACTTGTCGACCATATCCTCCTTGGCATTGATAACTTATAACTTTGCATGAAAACCTCCACATTGTAGTCAACCAGTTTTCTTCTTTTTCTGAAAATACTAAGTGAAATAAGGCTTTGTTGTTTGAAAATACTCATTTGTTGTCTGCCTTTACCCTTTTTAAAGAGACAGCCAATCATAATGATTATGAACACGGTTACTCCAAATCCAGCAACTGAAGCACCTGAATTTACGCAAAGAGCAGATAAATAATTTTCATAAGCCCCCATAATGGGGGATGAGAAACACTGATCCTAGAAAGTGATATTGTTAATTATTCTTACCTATTACAAGCCCCCGGTTCCGTTTTGAACCTACAATTCAAAAATTAAATTAGATAGAACTTATAATAATCACGCTCATGCATTATCTGGAAGAGAAATAGTCATTTATTTTCTTATTGCTTTGTATTTTTGCAGTAGAAATGAAGAGAAATTTCCCTCAAGTTTGTTTGCATGATGCTACTGCACGCTTTGATGAAGAACATTTGTCGATGTTGAGCAATACACACCCATGTTAATTTTGATGGAGAGAACAGAGTTAGCAATGCACCTTGAAGAGATTATATCTTCCATTTCATTTTTATATCCTTTCCCTTTCAATTATTTTCTTTTCTTTTTTAATTCATTTTCCTGTCTCTGTATTTTTGGGAGAACATTCAGATTTTGAACTTTCAAAAATGAAAGTTTATTCGAATGTGATTTAGGTATGTTACATATAGGCAATTCATTGCTGTCTTTAATGGAAGAATGCAGTGCATTGTGGTGAAATGGAACTCCTAGAATTCGTGGTTGGGTATAACACAACCTACAAAACTGGGGTGTCGGTCATCATAACCTCTTATCGGGAGTCATATATACTTTCTATGTGACACTTGAGTTTTTTCCCAATACACCGCCTCACGCCTCGCACTTTAAGGTGCGTGTTTAAATGACGTCACTCTTTATAATACTTTCTATGTTGCACTTGGGTTTTTTCCCAATAGGAACCCACCCAACTTTCACCTTATATTTGCTTCATTTCCTCGCGATTATATTGTTTATTCTAAGTTGAAAATATTAATCTTGCACTTCCAAATTGCTAGAGATTGGTTATATATAGTTGGAGTTGGTTATAATTTGTTGCAAGTTGCTTGATTAGTACTAATTTCCTAATAGTTATGATTGTTAGCTTACTTAGAATTACTATATAAAACGTATTTCTTGTTCAAAAAACCTATATAAAGTGTGTGCGATACTCCTTGTAATCAATTTTTCTTACCCGATTAATTCTAAATAATCAAACACTCTCTCAAATTTATTTTCTATTTGCTCTCAACACCTAGAAGAAAGACCAAGACTGCAGTCTTGGGACAGTAGAAAAGCTATTAAAACATGATTTAGGGCACTAACTACTCCATAATTTTATTTTTTAACAAGTAATTTAAATGGTGGGATCATTTCCCGGACTTTGAGTATACGGGAGCTTTAATGCACCGGGTTGCCCTGAATATTACGTTGAATATTAGTAGTTAATTATTGTGAGACAAAACAAATAAATCACTTGTTATGGGATGGACAAAATAATAGAAAACCGTTGGTTGGTGTGGAATAATAACTTAACTCTATTAGTAAACAGCACATTAGTGACCCGTAAGTTGCAATATTACAACTTAATTGTAGAAACTAGAAACAAACATAAGTAAGAGTTTGAGGTGATATTATTAACTTACTTGAGGATGAGACTATCGGTGAATTGCATGTTGTTGTATGAAGTCCATCCTTGCAGAAACATCTAAATTCAGCTCTTCCATCGTTCCCACAAACTCCACCAGAATCAACGCAACTCTGGCACTCTCCATAGTTTCCGGTCCATATTAATTAAATGGTATAATTGAAAAAATATGATTAACATGTGATATTCATCTCATTCGTTCTATGATAAAATTCAACAATTGTCATTAATGGTAAATTACCCCCAATTTGTCATGGGGTAACATAGGCCTCACCAACATAATAAATGAAAACGATTGATTTTGATGTCGAATAACTACTCACCTCTAACTTTCTCTGTTTTAAAATGAATGTCCCTCTAAAAATAAATGTTTCAAAATAAATGTTTCATAGAGATAGTTTGATAGAATAACTATCTTTTTCTTTTAATCATTGTATTTATTAATACGTGCGTAAAAATCTTAAACGATGTTGATTTTAAAATAGAGGGAATAATAAATAACTCATTAGTGACTGGTAAGTTGCAATATTACAACTTAATTATAGAAACAGACATAAATAAGAGTTTGAGAAAGTAATATTATTAACTTACTTGAGGATAAGGCAATTGATGAATGGCATGTTGTAGTATTAGTTCCGCTCTTACAGAAACATCTGAATTCAGTTTTTTGGTTGTTGCCACACACTCCACCAGAATCAAGGCACCTCTTGCACTCTCCATAATTTCCAGCCCGTTTCAAATCAAAACCCGTGTGTAATGCTTGGTCTATATCACCATAAGTTTGATTTACAAGTTGTGCAACTTGGGATCCCAAAATCGGAATCACAAGAGTACGACTTGGATCTGTTTCATTACACATGAAGGCATTTGAATAAGCAACCGTATAATAGGTAATAGGGCCTTCTGGACCGCAGTCAATAACACCGAACATTTTCGGTAGATGTTTACTATATCTAAAAGGGCAAAAATCCAACAGTGTCACGTTAGCAACATCACCATAACGTTGAAACTGAGTGTTTTCAAATGTGCTGTTCTTATAGTTGATGTCTTTCACATAACAAAAAGAATCCCAAAAATCATCTCTGGCGACTCTGAGTCTCATTGTTGTATCGTCCCATTCAAGAATACTGTATTTGACGTTATTGATTGTTATCTTTGGGACCCTTTCTTCGCATGTTAGATTCATATTAGAGTTAGCAACAGCGCCGCAGTAACTTTTTCTGTTTTCTCCCCAGAATGGATACTTCAGGTTTCTGATATTGCTTTCACAGTAAAAAGCGTTGTTGCAGTTCGTGTATTGATCATCATCTTCGCAGATACACGTTGGAATATTGATATGAAATAATGACAGAAGAAGAATGACTAAGAAGAGGTTTCATTCTTGCACTAGAGCCTAGAACAGATATGAAATAGTAGAAGAAGTGTGAATAGTAGGATTGGTTCTGGTGAGATGAAGATAAAGACTTGATTTATTTTATTTAAAAAAAAAATTATTTAGTAATCTTAAAATTGAATTTAAATTTTGAACAATTATATAATTGAAAGAGACATCACACTTTTTTTTTTGACAAAAGACATCACACCTTAACAAATGTGTTTTAGGTTATGTGGAATGACATTTTCATCGGTTTATGATGTTTGACTGCAAACCATGAATGTAAGAGCAATTTTTATGAGTAATTACTTGCTTCAATTTAGGGGTAACAAACAAGAGAAAAGTTATCGGAACACAGCTCAACAAACAATTAACACAATTTGGTCCATATGATTTTGAAAGTCGTCCCTAACATATTTGTGAGTGTGACTTTGAGATAGCAAACAAACATGACATCTGTATATATAGTGATATGTGTGCCACGAGACAATTAACATGACACCATCGTCACGCTGGCTATGTTAAATGACCAAGACTTTCTTCTTTGAAAATTAAAAGGACCAAGGCTTAACCCGCATTTGAAGGGTAACTTACGGAATTCAGAGGTAATAAATTAATAGTGCTACTTACACGTCAGTCTGCCATTTGATTTGCCCGTAAATGTGAGGTATTTTTTTTTTTAATTACCATAATATTAGTACGAAAAGTCACTGCTTAACAAGGGCCAATCTCCATCGGAAAACTTGTGAAGAACACAAGGTGTGTTCTCCTCTTTCAACCGGATTTTTTCATAGGCATGAACCATATAAATCGAACCCTTCATCACATACGCATAAACAATTTG
>Ga0315913_1008601_pt1 | contig 12072 bp, 7 predicted proteins | sample MpolsnodulesMG_FD_207736 | JGI IMG/M metagenome (GOLD analysis project Ga0315913, IMG submission 207736) | Medicago polymorpha root nodule microbial communities from Los Angeles, California, United States - small nodules | ecosystem: Host-associated > Plants > Roots > Nodule | place: USA... | reverse complement strand
TGTAAGCAATGTGTGTCAACATGTCTTTTAGTGGATATATGTTTGAGTTTCAAAATGATTGGAGGGAAAATTTGAAATTTGAAAAGTGTTATCATATATGTTTGATTGAGTTTCAAAATGATGGAGGAAAAAAATTAGAATAAAATCATTAGTTGCCTACCTCTCAAAGAAGTCACACTAACGTATATTAGCAATTTAAACCATGCCAAATTTGAGTAGATATTGTGTAAAGAAACCAAGAAAATATCAACAATATTTAACTAATCAACAAAAGAACATGCATGCTTAATAATGGAGAAAAAAACTTATATAGGTTGAAAACAAAGCTCCAAGAAGTATAATCAAATTAAAAATGCATCAAGATTAAGATTAAGATATATTTGATTGGTGGTCTAAAAAATGAGGCATGCTTGTATATTATTAAGATTAAGATTATTAAGATTAAGATTACGATTAATATATGTGTGTGTGCGCGCATGCATGTGTGTGTGAGAAACATGATCAACTGACACCGTGGTGTCAAAGATAATATATGACATCGATGATAATTCTTTATTGTATAACTGTATTACAAAATTGACTGTTAGATTAAAGGATAGGGTTAAATAAGTTTTTCGCCCCTATAAATATTGTGAATTTTGATTTTAGTCCCTAAAAATTTAAACTGAATGTTTTCATCATCACAAAAAAATTTATTTTGTTTTTGGTCCCTAATGAATATAATTTTGACATGTTTTTGAATTTTTTGAACACAATAAGAATATAAAAAGGTTGAACTTAATATAGATACAATTTGAACATAAAAGAGTTATAATCTTGATATTTACATGAACATAAATTGGACTTTAAGGACAAAAAAGAAAATAAACTTTTTTATGAGGATGAAAACATTTAGTTTAATTTTTTAGGGACGAAAATCAAAATTCGCTATATTTATAGGGAAGAAAAACTTATTTAACCCTAAAAGATATTAGAGCATAGATCATGTGTACAAAATTTTACATTAATCGGAAGCCATTTGATATGTCAATTAGATAAATCGAAATTAACATGCAATAGAAATATCCAAATTGTCCTTCATTCACTTTATAACACCTACTTGAGGGCTTAATTGCTTTTAAAAAGAAACAAATTTACTTCTTATTTCTTCAAATGTGCTTTCAAGATACTTACAAAAATCTTCGTACATATATTATTCTCTAATATGTAACAACATGAACATATATAAAGAATGAATTGATTAATTAAAATAAAAATTATTATAGCTTACTATAATAATTTACTAGACTTTCAACCCGTGCGATGCACGGGTCCTATTAATCGTAATGAAGACCAATAAGTAATATTTGACCCGTGAGATGCACAAATCTATCGATAAACACCAATAAAATTATTAGAGATACATTAACAACAACAAAAGAAGAAAAATAAGTAATATTTTACCAAATTTTAATTTTTAGTTTTAAAGGATTTGAAAACATAATTTATTAAACTTATTTGCTTGCTTTTGATAACAAAAAAGTAAAATAAGTAGAACTATAACTCACTTTAGAGGAAACACATTTATTCAATTATGCATGATCACAATTGATATGATAAAAAATGAATTGTTTGAAAAGAAAAAAAACTGACAGTGAGAAATATCAAATATAAGTTAATAAAGAAAACTCAAAGTGAATGCCGCTTATTTTATTAAAAATATAAAAAAAAAAAAAAAAAAAAAAAAGGCATCCACTAATTCACATGATTCACTCTAAAGTGAATATCAAATCCATAAGAATCAAGCTTCAAAACAAAACATACTTAATTAAAACCTATCCTGCAAACATTGCAACTACAAATTTGGATCCAAAATTGTGATTGAATCCAAACTTTTAACAGATCATTTTTCCTACTAATTTGCTTGTTGAAGTCTGTCCAGAATCAGTCACAGCCGCATCATCCTCGTTGTTTGAATCACCTCATTCAATAGTCTCCTAAATCATTATTTTATACACAACTTAGTGAATTACTATTTCTAACAAACTTATTACATCAAAGAAGTCAAAGTAAAAACATATATGTATATACCAGTACATTAGTATCAGCCATTTGACTCAAATCATTAACACATTGAGCATCCTCATCATCATTTCCATGACTGTGTAATTAGCTTAGTCTATAAAATGCAAAAGTTGTTGAAATAAATCAATATTTTATGCATGAATAACAATTATTGAAATAAATAATATTTTAATTGTTGAAAAATAATTAGCTTAATCAATATAATGACAGTGTCTCATGCGTTCATAGACCAACCAAATTGTTTATCCCTTTACAATTTAAAGTATCATTATTTATCACATGAAAAACAATTAAAATTATTGTAAAAATAGCATAGTAGTAGACATGAATGCCTTTATTTCATTGAATGAGTGGAACATAGTATTGATTCAATATCTTGTAATCAATGTCTAAAAAAACAAACAAACAAAAAGAATCTCATGTGACTTTTCATGCTAAATGAAACCAAGTAAAATCAGAGATCAATGGTTGTATAGAAAGGTAAAGTGTAAAGAGAAATTGCTGCAGAAAATACACTAAAAATTGGCTTAACGTTTTAAAATAAATAGACGGTTTTCAAAGATTGAAGAAGAAAAGTTATTAGAATTACCAACACCAAGTGAAGGGATGAGAGTTTAGAGGGCATCGACGTTGGGTGTTGCAGCAACCACGGCGGATCTGAAGGTATATTAGACGCATTCCATATCTATAGTGAAAACAACCTTCAAACGATGCTTGGAGCATACATGATGTTGGGATCCTTTTTTTTTTGTTTGAGGGAGGAATAGAAATTTGCGATGGTGAATGACAGAGAGATAGATAAAGAGCTTCTTAACAAAGATCAAAAATTACATGAGAAATGAAGCAATAAAGAGAGATAGAGAGCTTACTAACTAATTAATCCAAATGTTGTGTGAATAAGTTGTGGAAACCTGGTAACATGAGAGAGATAGAGAGTTTACCAATTAGGTATGTACATAAAGGATGATGATTGGGTAGTTTGAACCTATATATTCATTGGAGAAAGGTATATCAAAGGTCATGATAAATTCTTGTGGGTATAGTGATTAGTTGGGAGATATGATCGCATTAAATACTAACAAAGGAGGAAAAATTTGAAGTGTTTAGGACTGACTGTCAGCTTAGCCGATTTAGCTTTTATGATAAGAGATACCTATTCATCAGTAAACGGTTTATACCACATACATGAACATGTCAATAGTATAATCACCATGTGCTATCAAGGAACATTAATTAATCCAACCAAGGATCCACATAGCTCATCTTGGGGTCAATTGACCCCACTTCTCTTTGAAAAATAAACCAATAATTTGATATTTTAATGTATTGACTTCCCTTCAAATATTTCTTTGACCCCACATATTTAGAAATTACACTACAAACAAACTAATACTGGTGAATAAACTGATATCATATTATATTTGTTGACTTATGCAATACGTTTTGAAAAAAATGGATGGTCTTTCGTGTGTGTTGTCTTAGGAATAAAGATTGGTTTATAACTTTAAAAATAAATAATTGGTCTTTCTTTGAAAGAAGTTGAAGTGGTAGACGATGCACACCACACCAGCAGTAGAAAGGAATAAACGCTTCTGATTCCTCCCTACTCTGTGTGTGTTCATGTTTCAACTTTAAATTAAGAGACTCTTGAAGGTGCAACCATTCTTTTTTTGTTGCAATTTATTGAAATTGAGTGAAGAAACATTAATCCATATAAATTGTTCCTCTTATTCATATTATTGAAGGTGCTTATATTATAATCAAGTAATAAATTAGTGTTATATTATTTTTTAATATGCTAGAAATGGAAAAATATTTTGAAACATAACCAACATTAGAGTCTCAAGAAGTAGAAAATACATCAACTAAAGAATCAAAGCCATTCTTAAAAATAAGATTCCTAAAAATTAGAAGTTGATTTGCAAAGAATGAAATGTGCAACTCTAAAGAAGATTGATTTTTGAAATATTGTCCGGTAATATAGATAGTGATATTTTTAGTAATATTGAAAATGAAGAAAAAAAAATTGCGACATTTTGAAAAATATGAAACACCCATAGAGCGATTCCAATTCTTCAATTTTAAGGTATCTTAAAATTTTGAATGTACAATGATATAATTTTTTAAATCTCCAATTTATTTTAATAATCATGTGATAATTTTATCACTTGCATTTACATATTATATAAATACTTATCATAAATGGACCTCAACCTCACTTATTAAAATTTCTGGATCCGTTGTTGAATTAATCACAAGATTAACTCTTCAATTGGTAGAGGAAGGTCTTAATAATTTGGAGTTTGGCTATAAGATAAGTAAAATATGACTAAAAAATCTCTCACTCGATGTTCAAATTTAAGTTTTTCCACAAAAGTTCATTAAACACTTGAACACAATCACTTTGATAAATAATATGAATATGCAGAATAGAGTTGAAGGAAGTAGTTGAAATGTTGAATGATGTAGTTTGGTTGGAGGTGATTTTACTAGTAGGCTCAAGCGACTGTGAAATTGAACTCTTACTTCATAAAAGTTATGACATACGATAGTATAAGAAGGTGAATGTTGATATCATGTCAAGTTATTTCAAGCCAACTATTTTTTTGCGATTAGCAAATACTCGATAATTCTAATGCATCAAGGATGAGACATTTCATAAAACCATAATCCAGGAAGAAAAAAACAAACTTATAAGACAAATTCTAAGACACAGAACACACAAACTTTGACAGAAAATCATAAACCGTTGAAATTTCACTTTTTGTTTATTCTGTTTCCGCAAAAGGTACATGACTCAAGTAAAGGCATCTAAGCCTTAGTTCTCTTATTCATAATTTTCATTATTATTATCATTATCATTATTATTGATTGGTGTCAAATTTAAGCTGCAGCTCTGTGTTCAGACTCGCGAGGTGGAACTAGAAATTTGAAGGGACTGTTGTTCTTGAGCTGCCTTGCCTCATTCCTGTCCATGTTGAATGTAGCTGCAAGTACATCCACCGGCATACCACTTAGAGTTGATGATGTCCCTGCAAGCCTTGCAATCGCAGCATTATCATTGGTCTTGAATGACACATACTGGAACCTGTCGCTCATTGATTTTGCAGCTACAGCAAAGTTTTGTGGTACTATCAACACGCGACCGGCTTCAAGTTCACCATCAAACACAGTGTTGCCATTGCAGTTCACTACTTGTAACCGTGCACGTCCCCTCAATGCGTATATTGCGCTGTTTGCATTCAGATTGTAGTGTGGCACAAACATAGCATTCTGTATGAACATTGTATTGAGTTAGCTATAACTTTCCAACATTTCTAGTAATGTTGAACTTTAATTAAAAGAAAAACCAAAAACATACCCTGTGGAGAGTTCCATGTTCAGCGCTTAGTCTGAGCCACCTGAGAGCTGGGAGGTCAAAGCTGGTGACAGTTTTGATTCTACCAGCTTCAGGGTTGTAGATGTCAGGTGATGAAGATGAGCCAATGTTCTGGCGAAGTCTAGAGGTGCAAATTGTTTCCTCAAGACCGTTGCTTCTTTCACATTTTTGGCCTCGGCGGCAGGGGCGCTCTTCCTCTTCCCCTCTTATGCTTTTCTGATAATGTGGCCGCCTCCACTCGTCCTCTTCATCTTCATCTTCCTCTATTATGCTGCCTCCTTGGTGACGTGATTGCCTCTCTGGTGGGGTAACGAAGCTGAGGCCACCTTTCACTTTGACAATGGCTCCCTTCTCCTCATCTTCATTCCTGCCTTGAAGTCTGTCAACTATATGCCTGTTCACGTTCAATGCATCTTCCAAGAAATCCCTCTTGAAGCCACTGAAAATGTTGTTGCCGTCACTTTCTTGTTCTTCCCTTCCCCTCATTTGTTGTTGCTGGTATCGTAGAAATTCTTGTTCTTGGTTCCCAGCAAGATAGAATCTCTGTCAAACATTGTCAGTCAAAATCAAACAATTCCAATCTCTGCTGTTAATGTAATAGTGCTAGGACTTGGACATCATTTAGCATATTAATTATACCATCTAATATATTTATGTGTAAAGTTAACTATGCTCACTCACCCTAGGCACCTCGTCAAGTTGATTTTGGAAGCTGCCGGTGTCAATAAGAGAAACGGCAATGACTGGAGTGTCCTGGTCATTGTACATCCAAAATACAGTACCGGTAGGAACTGCAATGAGATCACCCTCTCTGAAGCGGTTAACCTTTTGGTGACTGTCTCTGAACCTACGTCCTTCTCCTTGTTCAGATTCCCTGATCCTGCGGCTCTCTCTTTGTTCAGATTCCTGTGGCTCCTCAAAAGTCTCAGGACAACCCGGGAATACCATGCCAAAATATCCACTACCTGTAATTGGTATAGTATAAAATACTCACTTCTATGTGACCAATATTGTCACTAATATATGCATGCATGTAATGTAAGTAAAGATATTGGAAGAATATCAAAGTAACTGACCTTGTTGGATGAAAATTTCTTGAGGAGCATTGGAGTAGAATGGTCTGCGAAGAGCATTACGTTGAAGGGTACAACGAGAGAGGGCCACACCTGCACACCGGAACTGCCTGTTGTTTGGGTTCCATGTCTCAATAAGTCCACCTTCGGACTCTATACGGTTATCAGGTTCGAGTGCATTCAGCTGCTCTAGCTGACACTCATTTTGTTGAGGCTGCTGCTTTTGATGAGGCTGATGCTCTCTAATAGCAAAACAGCCACTGAAAAGTAGAAAACAAAGTGAAAGAGATAGTGCAAGAAGCTTAGCCATGATGACAGATATTGGAGGAATGTTGTTTGTGATGAGGAGAACCTCAATTAGAACCGGTAATTTATAGGGAAGTGAGGATGGTGAAGGATGGACACGTCAAAGAAGGTGGGGTGGTGAGCATTAGACATTCTTCAGCTTGCATGGCTATGGAAGCCTTGTGTGTTACACATATGCTCTGAGCAGGTGTCTTCATCATCTCCATAACCAAACAAAGAGCATGATTGTCTGCATTGCAATTCTTGCCTAGGTGCTATTAGCTGGAATCGATGGTGGGGGGACCATGGCTTTATTTCTTGTCTTCCATGCTTCTTTCTTATAAATTATGCAGTGCATGCAAAGATTTATGAAGAAAGATTTCCAATTAGCTACTTCATTTAACAGTCACGGTCGGTTACCAAATTAATTAATGCTTAAAATTCAAGTGTTACTTCATAGTGTTTGAAAAACATTATTATCAATTTCTTAATAGTACCTTACAAATGTGAAATTTTCGTCAACCAGTTGTTTACTGAGAAGTACATCTTGCTTTTTCATCAAAAATGAGAGTTTACTCAAAAGAAGCCAAATCCTATGAACTTTTTCATCTAATGTAACAATACCTTTTGAATGATCAAATTAAAGGTTTCTTTTAAGTAAGGTCTCGGGTTCAAACCTTATGGATAGGAAAAATGTGGTTGGAAGGAGAGACTCCACTAAAAGTGGTCAGTCAGATTCTCCAACAGAGATTAGTTATCGACAAAGTTGGTGGATACTTCACACAATAACATAGTTATAAAAATAAATTAATTTTTTATATATACTAAACTAAAACTTTTATGATTTTTTCAGGTTGTAATTTTTTTTATCATTTGTAGGTTTATGCATGTGCGTGACACTAGTTACAAAGACTTGGTCCGTGACCCATACTGATTAACTTGGCTCTTTAAATATGATATGATATGATGATTCAGGTCATGGCATATTTTTTTCTGCCATCCTCCCCCCAATTCTTCTCATAAATAAACAGTAAAGTAGTGAGAAATGGATGACAAGGGTAAAAAAATCAATGAATAAGAATGCAACTGCTGCAGAGTATTATGGCTGGTATACCATGCAATGCAACATGTAGTTACAATGACTGTTAATTTGGTTATCCGGTTTGCGGACCCCCTGTAATCTGTTTCTGTTGCCGCGTGCGTTTGTGCATCTTGCACAGTCTCGACGAGATAAAATTTTGCTGTTTCTAAAAAAAAAATACTAATGTGAATAAAGTTACTTTTACGAAAGCCCCTATAAACTCCAGCCAATGCTTCAGTCAGTAATTAGTGAGACCACAAATATTTTGGAGACCTCTGCCACCATCAGCATCCTGACTAGCCCTCACTTCTTCACAAGATTTTGTACCGATAAATCCAGCAAACTTGGCAACAGTCAAGTTTTTCAATGCAACATCAAGTGAAATGTGAAGGATCGCAATAAGGGAGCCGTCTTACTAGAACCCGCCATGAATATCATATTGAAGTGTTACTTCGTAGTGTTTGGAAGCATGGTAGTGACTAGTGTCAGTCACTACAGCCAGATATCTGCTTAAGAGCAGCAAGTTCTTTCAGAAACATATGGTTCTCACTTCACTTTGATTTTTCGCTTGATGTTAATTTTAATTTAGTTAAAACAAGTTATATCTCCACAGCTCATGTTGATTTTACTTAATTATTTAAATTTGAGCTCCTTACTTATACTTGTGATAATAATTTATTGACTGATTAATGTATAATCAATTTCATTGGTTGATGAATACTATTTTGTCTTAATCCTACAGTTTCTAAGGGAAGCTAACTATATTAAATTAAAATTTGGTAGAATGGTAAACAAATGTTCATTAAATTAAAATTTGGTAGAATTGTAAACAAATGTTCAATAATTGTTCAAGTTAGAATATGACCAATATTTCTTACTTCAAGAGTATTGTTAACCATTTGCCAAGTCCTATATATTTCCTTCACCAAAGTGTGTGGTAGAATATGACCAGTTTTTTATCATCCAAAAACGGGTCAGTTTTATTTTTTTTATAATAATCATGGCTCGTAAATTATGAAAACAAGATAAGACGGTACAGAGTTTATTGTTTTTAGAACACGATCAAGTTAGGGTAAGGATCCTCTACCTTCAAAGTCACTTACTTTTCTTTCTACCTCTCTCTTGTCTCTCGTTTTCTTTCTCATATTTTCCCTCCATGTCCTCCATATTTTTTCAATTTCTCTCAATTTTAAGTCTAAAACCGCCCAAAATTACAGAATCCAAATCCATCAAATTGATGCCTATAGAACATCGTACTTCAGGGAATATAACAGTACTCCATGCACTAAACGTGACTCATTTATCTGAAGAAGGGGATCAAAATGAGAGTATTTTTAAGGAAAAGACCACATTAACATTATGATGAACTACAATAATCTCACAAGGATTAATTATCACAATCCTCGGGATATAATCACCCTTATAGAAGGAACTATAGGTTATAAATATTACACGCCTACACAATATGGACAGCAACAAAATATAAAGCAAGAAGAAACAATGAAACACACAACCTTCGCTTTTCTCATTCGGTATTAGTCTTGAGGCTAGGTTCAACATTCTTCTCTTTCGTGCTATCCACTATTTTGGTTTCAACATGACTAACCCCCTCGGATGCATCGACAACGACTTCACGAGTGTTTGACTTTTGAGGCAGCTTTCGATCAAGACTCTGAGCAGCTTCTGACAGCTCTTCGGACTCATCACCTTCACGCCTTTCACTGGGGTTTTGAACAGCTTCCACTTCATGCCTTTCGGTGGGGTTTTGAACAGCTTCCGCATCATGCCCTGCAGTGTCAACACTTTGTGCCTCTGAATTTTGAGAAGCTTCCAACTCCTCATACTTAGAAACCAACTGCTGCAGCTCATCATTGAGATATAAAGCCTCAAAAAGTGTCTCTTCGTCATTTGCGGTGCTTTCCACAATCTCCTTGATAAGAAAGAGTGATTGCTTGCACTTATCCAGCAGACTCAAAGTTAAATCTTCCTACAATCACACAAAAATATTGTACTTTCTATTACGAAAAAAAATATTATTGCAGTGCATTTATTAGATATTTGGATCTTTAATTATTTGATCAGGGATTCAACAATTTCTTAAATAGATCTCAATTATCTCTATATTAATCTCCACTGCTGCATTCAAAGGTACCTTGATTTCCCAAAAAAAAAAAATTTATTATCAAATTTGTTTCAGTATAAGAATGGTATCCTTGCATGGAAAAGCAGTTAATTTAGAATCTGGCAAGAAACATCATGAAGTAGTAAACAAAACAACAATTTATTGTTCCGGTGTTGCTAGCCGCATTTCTTTAATTTCAAAAAAGTTTACCTTTAAAAGTTTTGGCTCTGCCTCAGAATTTAATATGCTAGAGAGCAATTCAAGACTGTTTCGAGCAACCACAAGATGCTCTTTCTTCTCTTCAGCTGATGCTGGTTGGTGATCAGAAAAGAAAGCTGCCGAGTCATCCAGAGCAAGAGCATGTAGCCCTGCTTCTGGAACTGGGTATCTTTCAGGGGGATCTAAAGGATGTTGATAAGCACTTGACTCTGAGGCATACGGAATAGGTGGTGAATTTCCTGTCGTCATGTCAAGTGATTCACCCTTTCCTTTCAAACTCTGTAATCAATGAGAAAAAAATGTATGATTCAAATTAATAGCGGAGAGAAAAGGAGCACAAGACTACGTCATGGAAAAATAAAAAATAGAAGGAGTCATATTTGGAAGAGGAGAAAATAAATAAGAACATGATATTCACATCAAAACCAACATTCTGTAGAAAGATATCCCAAGGTCACCTGGTAAATGATATTTTTACATAGTAGACTTCTGCGGACAATCTCTTAGGTCGATGATACTTGCTTCTTTTAAGCTTTTAATACACCTCCTCGATGAAATTTTCTTATCCAAATTTCAATCAAGTTTTTCTTGGGACCTATGTTATTTGAATTATTTGGGAGAGAAAATAAATGGTATAGAGTTGTGAAGAGAAAGTGAAATGGTGTATAAAATGCAAATTCATCTAGACATATCCTAAGACAGGCTTGGAAGCCAAAGTTGGAAATCTTACTGTGCAAAAAATTCAGTGCAGATACCTTGAATCCATAATAAAAGTAATGAAGAAATAGATAAATTAAATCATAGTATTCGACCTAGGTAGACTAAATCAAAATACGTCAGCATATTTTGCGACTAACATTGCCTTTTAAGATTAAAAGTAATTTTATTTCTCAAAAAAACAAACCATTAAAAGAAAATTGACTGCGTGGTCATAAAACCAGCAATGAAAACATGTTCGGTGTTAATGAGATGAAAATGTGACAACAGAATAGTAGTTATACAAGACATGACAGAATTAGGAATAAAAGATAGTTGGGTCTTATTGTGGTTTGGGCATGTGTTGAGCAGACCTTGGTAAATATGACAGATCAAGATGGAAGATAGCTCAATAATTAGAGGTAATGATCAAGCAAAATAATAAGCTAACCCATCAAGAAAGAACTGAGTTTTAATGATCTAAATCACAGAACAAGATCCATGACAGGACAGGACATAAAGACATCATTTAATCCGTATAAACAATCCCACTTAATGGGAAAGGTTTTGATTGTTATTGGTGTCGTTGTTGATGTCATAAAACGAAAAATGCCATACGGTACAGAATCTCAAACAGTAATGTCATGGTGAATACATACAAGAAAATTTAAGAGCAATAAAAATTTGTTGTTATATCAGTTTAAGACAGATAGAAATCCCGGTATGAAGTTTTATTGGATGAAGGATAGCCTAATAACTAGATAGATATAAAGGAAAAAAAAAAGTTTAAACAAAACCATTGAAATGGACTTAGATATATATAGCTACTATCGGTACTTGGTCTATGAAATCTACAAGACAAAATCATAATGGAAATGCAATTTCTTGTGTTTCATCTTGTTTAAACTTATTTAACTGAATTAATTTCAACGTCCTTAATAAGGGTAGCCTAAGCCTAAAGATGCAAAATAAGATTGCCTAAAATAGACCCATAATTGGTCCAACCCTGACCTCTATAAATAGAACACCCTCTCATCATAGTTCTAACTAATAACCTACTAAGATGAACTCTATATTTCACCCCTTAAGTTTGATCACAACTCACATACTTAGATATAGCTCTATTATTGATCAGCATATAATAAAAGCTAGA
>Ga0315913_1008598_pt1 | contig 12075 bp, 6 predicted proteins | sample MpolsnodulesMG_FD_207736 | JGI IMG/M metagenome (GOLD analysis project Ga0315913, IMG submission 207736) | Medicago polymorpha root nodule microbial communities from Los Angeles, California, United States - small nodules | ecosystem: Host-associated > Plants > Roots > Nodule | place: USA... | reverse complement strand
CACTTGTTAAGTATAAAAAAATAAAAATAATTGATAAATTTTAAGTAGAAAAGGTTATTATTTAAAGTTTCACTCCATTAAATGCATCATTTTTAACACAAAATTTATTCTTTAGTCTTCTTAACAAGTACCCTAAGGACACTTGTTAGCATTTTTCAAAAATTATAAGTAATGTCGACGTGTTAGTGTCTATGTCGTGTTCGGTATCCGTGTTCATATCTGTATTTTATAAGTAAATTCTAACATGAGTGATTTTTGAGGATTATGAGTATAAAAAAAATCCCCAAAAATAATTATTGTTTGAATTCTTGAGCAAAAGCTACCTAAAGCGCATTGGTAAATAACATTTGCTCTTGACCTAAATAATTTGGTGTCATTTCTACGTGAACAAATACCATATTTATTTTTGTAGGACTTTGATTCTTTTTCAGAAACTCTTTCTCTTGATTTTTTGTTTTACTCATCTCATGAAAATTAATTGGGTATACAAAACCAATAATTTTCTTGTTACACATTTTAAAAATGTCTCACTAAAACTAAAGTTCAGTTTATGCCTAAACTATTTTAGGTCCATTATAGAAGTCATTATTCATATTGAAATTTCATATTGTTAAAGTTTTATATACTAAGATGTGAGATTTAACAATTGGATTTGCATCCAACAACTTAGATACGACCCAAAGCAAGTCTCCTAGACGAATGTGATTCGTGTCTGTGATTCAGGGATTATTATTTTTGATGTAATGAAATACAGTACATACATTAGATGTCTCCAATGTTTTGGCTGGCTTCCATAGTCGTATATATTTGCACATGACCCAAATCCTAATATTCTATCTAACTTAGATGTCTAAGCCATCATTAGTCCAAGAAAATGCACTTTCCCATGAAGGAGCGTGGAAATCATATCAAGATTCAAAGAATAAATTGCAATTTTTAAATCCCACTAGCCAGTCATTTACACAATATCCTACATTTCTTTTCTGAATTGTTAAATATGTTAAAGTATGGCTCATAGTATACACTAAACAAGGCAAGGGGCGAAGGTCAAAGTACGGTTCATGGTTAATATTGTAAATTGAATCGTAGCGGTAGTGATATATATATATATATATATATATATATATATATATATGCAACTCCACAAAATCGGTTTGTGAAGTGAGGATTGTCCTCACTTATAAACACATTGTTAGGCCATCACCTATCCAATGTGGGACTCTTAACACACTCCCTCACGACCAGCACTATTGGGTTTGGTTCGTGGACATAAATGGTGGGTGGCTTGATAGCGGAAACCTGATAGCAGATGGCCCAATCGATCTTTGAGAGACTCTGATACCATCTTAGAAATCGTGGTTGGGCCTAACATAATCCCACAAAACCGACTTGTGAGGTGAGGATTGTCCCCACTTATAAACACATTGTCAGCCACCTATCAGATGTGGGACTCTTAACATATTGCTTGTAACACTTAAAACCCTAATTCACCACAGTAATACAAATATAACTATATTTGTTCTATAGTCACAAAGATAAGATATCATTCGTCGAACTGCGTTAACAAAGATTGTGTATTCATTACCTTTTATTTTCGTTTCTTGTTAATCTTCTGTTGCTGTGCTGGTTGTTGTTCTAACAAAATACAAGTAAAAAATATTCATATTTGGTGAGTTTAAATATAATTAAATTTAGCTTTTTTTATTATATTTAATCCAAAAAAATATTTTTTATTACATTTAATAATGTTAATTTTAAAATACCGAGTTAATACATGTTATATTTAGGCTTCACTTATTCTTATTTATTAATTTTGTTAGGTCTGCAGCAACTTAACCTAATATTTTCCCTTTCATTTGCTTTATTAGGTTAGAAGTAATTTAAAAAGTGCATCGCACCAATTTCATTCATATCCTCTTGCCTTTTTTTTTGACAATATTTTCTACACTTATCCTTATTTATTAATTTTGTTAGGTCTGCAGCAACTTAACCTAATATTTCCCTCCCATTTGCTGTATTAGGTTAACAGTAATTTAACCTAACAAATTCCATCTAAAAAAATGCATCGAACCAATTTCATTCCTATCCTCTTGCCTTTTTTTTGACAATATTTTCTACACTTATCCTTATTTATTAATTTTGTTAGATCTGCAGCAACTTAACCTAATATTTTCCCTCCCATTTGCTTTATTAGGTTAGCAGTAATTTAACCTATCGAAGACAATTTCCTTTGACTGTATCATTTGCAATGACAATTAACAAAAGTCAATGGCAGTCGCTTAAACATGTTGGTGTATATCTACCAACACCTGTATTTTCTCACGGACAGTTGTATGTTGTTGTTTCAAGAGTTACATCCAAAGAAGGACTAAAGATATTGATCACGGATGAAGATGGTGAAGATACCAATGTAACGTCTAACGTCGTATATGAGGAAGTATTTCGCAATGTGTGATGAAACTACATGTCAATATACTAAAAATTTCATATTTCTTTTACCGAATTATTGATAGGATTATCAGATTTTCTTTAATAATATTTTCAGATTTCATACATTTTATGAACTGTTTTATTTTGTCTACTATTAATTATCACATGCTATTTTTTTATCATTACCAATTATATATATTGTATTTTATGATTCCTATCAGCGCTTAACTTAACAGATCATCACGGATACAAATTGAAGGACAAAAAAAAGCCTATTTACTCAACTTATGAAGACCGGACAAATTCGATGGTTTGCTCCCACTTTTACAACTTGTAAAGTTAGGCGATTAATTTGAAAACTGCAGAGCTACTTCTCTTCTATTCTGCCTACTCCCGCGACGCCCCGATCAACACCACCGTCTTCTCCACCGCGGATCGTGAGGTTAGTTCTCTTATCTTTTTCACCATGCTAGGGTTTTCAGATTCATTTAGCTACAATCTCACTACTGTTCTGTTACTTTGATTGCGTTACCAAATTCTCCATCACTCCCCTTCGATTTCCTAGTTTAATTTTCATATTTCTTTACCCTTTGGTTTCAATTGCAATATTTGTGCTTCAGATTTCCCTAATTTTACTAACTTTTGCTTATTCCTTTCGTAAATAAATTAATTATTTCATTATAAAAATTTATTCTTTTTCATTTTTTCCAATATTTTCATACCTAGCCTGAGTTTAAAAATTACCACTATAGAAAAGGAAACACTGTTCGTCTTCGTTGAGTTAATTTTGAGCTTTGTAATTAACTTGTTTTTAAGTGATTTTTGTTTATCTACTTACTTCATAGCTTGTTACTTGGTAGAATGTTGGAAACACTGACCCTTGTAGTTCATGTTGTCCTTTGACAGATAAAAAATGCCGAAAGTAAAGACCAACCGAGTTAAATACCCAGAAGGCTGGGAATTAATTGAGCCAACACTCCGCGAACTTCAAGGAAAGATGAGGGAAGGTTGGAATTTTATCTCTTATATTATGTCTTACTAGATTTTATTTTATTATTTTAAAGAGATTTAATTCTGAAATCTATGGTAGTAATTTTTTGTGATGTCTTTTTTATGTGGCAGCTGAGAATGATCCACATGATGGAAAAAGAAAATGCGAGACTTTATGGCCTATATTTAAAATTGCACACCAGAAGAGTCGCTATGTGTTTGACCTTTACCATCGGAGGAAGGAAATTTCTAAAGAATTGTATGAGTTCTGTTTGGATCAAGGATATGCTGACCGCAATCTAATCGCAAAATGGAAGAAGGTATGCATCGCGAGATATTTTATGTGAAAGTACTTTTGTTTTTGTATATTTTTTTTCTTCTTCATAGAAGTGATTTCATTTGAGAATACGTAGAATAAGTTTGACTAGCAGGTAAGTGAGAAATCCAAACCCGAGACCGACTGTAATGAAGGAAGAGGTTAACTTGATTCTAAATATACTTTTGGGTTGATGATGCCTTAAATAGACGAGTAATATCTCCAACCACACACACCTTTGGACTGTGAAAGGCACACGCTACAATTAAATCCAATCTCCTTGTTTCTGCTCTGTTAATTGATTTGCTATAGAACCTTCAAGAATTACTTGAGTGGGTGGAACACCTAGTTCTCTATAATAATCCTAAAATGTTGTTCTATAAGAAGTCACCTTATAAGGCAATAATAAATTTCCTATAAGAAGTAGTTTGCACATTAGATACCTCTAATCTAAGAGTATGGATTGATCTTCGCACAACCATCATAGTTTACTACAAAACTAGCATACAATGTAATTCCTTGCAACAGGAGCAGTAATCAAATTGTTTAACCTCCATCCTAGTACTTTTGACTAGGGATGGCGAGTTTCGTTTGTCGTTCGTGGGCAAAAACCTGTCATCTGTAACTTTTGTCCAAAGTATGGTGTTGGGGTTTCTTACGGAGTGTTGTGTTTGTGTATGATCTCCATTTTAGTCTCTTGGAAATGAACCGTATGCATTAGTCTTGGTAGAGATGACCTCCTTAACTTTCTTAAGCTTCATTAGATTATGGCTACCCCAGGCCTTCGTAACAATTTTCTAGTTCTGGTTTCATCAATTCACTCTTGAAATATTTTCAAGAAGCACAAGATTTTGGAGATTCCACCATAATCTAGGTCAATATTCAATGAATGAACTAAGTACTGTGGATCTTCTTCTGGTTGCTCCAGTTGTGAATGGCTATTTACTTTTATATCTATCCACTATAATGAATACAGTTAATCATTCTGTGATCACTGCATTAGCTCCACACACTGTGAATAATACTATATCCCCTCAATACGATTGGAGAATCAGATTTTCAGTCTGATGGTGGACTTACGGTGACATGAGAAAATATCAATTCTTTAGGAAGTTTTGCTTTTTCTAAGATGTTACGAGGTCATAGTTATTTGCTAGCAACAATTATTGAAATATTCTGAAAATCAGATATATAATTATTGTATGCCACCTTCATCTCTCCTTCAGTTAATTAACCTACCAGTATATTATTATTACTATGCTTTCTTGGTTTTGAGTACTTAAATAACATGTTTTTGTTTTTGAACTGCAGCCTGGTTATGAACGTCTTTGTTGCTTGAGGTGCATGCAGCCACGCGATCATAATTTTGCCACCACTTGTGTGTGCAGAGTACCAAAGCAACTCAGGGAGGAGAAGGTTATAGAGTGTGTCCATTGTGGTTGCAAGGGATGTGCAAGTGGGGACTGATTGAACGTCAATTCTAGTATCAGGAGGGTTATTTTGTTGTGCTTTTTTGTCTTTGTTGTTGAAACCCTCATGGAGCTCAAAGTTCTCCTGGTTGTATTATTGTTTACTAACTTCACAACTCACAAGTGCTATTCGTTGAGATGTTGGCTAATTATTGATCATCAGCACCATCTGCATAGTTCAAAACTTGACTCTGTACTTTAATATTGATAATCTGTGTTAATTTTTTTTTGATAATCTGTCGTGTACTTTGCTCGATTCTTGATGATTTCAATATCTGGCATAAGAGTCAAGATTAATTGAACAAAGATTAGCATAAAAAACTTTTAACATTAAAGCACATTCATCCTTTATTTTTAAACTTTTGCTCTTGCTCATTACAAATGCCTAAACCATGTTTTTTTTTATTCAATTACATTCATCCTTTAACTTTTAATCCTTTATTTTTATATGTGCTTGATTTTCTAGTGGTCATAGCAATTAATTAATAAAGTTTTTAGTTGAGTTTTTCTGGATTTTTATTAGTTTTTCTGGGCAAGTTTATGAATATGGTGAGAAAGATGAAGAAGAAGAAGAAGAGAGAGGAAGAAGAATAAAAGGGGAAAAAAAATTGATTGGTGATAGTGCACTATTTTGGTTTTGGAGAGGAAGAAGAATAAAAGGGGAAAAAAAATCGATTGGTGATAGTGCACTATTTTGGTTTTGGTCCCTCTACGAATATCATTTTTCGGTTTTGTTCTCTCTCACCGTCGTCTGCTACATCTTTCTCTTTGCAATGTCACCCTTGGTTAGCCACATGCGTTTTGTAATGGGGGACAATTTAACTATTTAAGCATTTTTTATATGATTGTTATTCCTGCCATCCATTTTCCGTCGGCTCTTCAAATCATTTGAGTGACACTAGCTTGTGAAATATACTTCCTCTCTACGTAGAATGAATTATTTAAACAAAGTTTTTCTTTGGATAATTTAAAATCAAAAGTAGGAATATCAAGTGCATGCTTCAAAACCCAGAACGGTAATTGCAAAAATTGAAAATTGCCTAGCAAAAGATTTGTCTGTCACGACTTTGCCTTATTAATGCATCGACTAAACTTAAATCATACAAAAAGGGATATTATTTGAAGATGAAAATTTAATATTGTATTTCAACACTATAAAATACATCAGTTATAATTGTTGATGTTATTGGAAAAGAAAAATAATTAAAATCTAAATGTGGTCTAAATAACATTTTTGTACAATGAAACAGTTTCAACTTTAGACATCAGTATTAGACTTACGTTTGAACTATTCTCTCTAGATTTTCAATTTTCTGTAATCATGGTCTCTAGATCGTATTATATTTACATTTTTCTATTCAAATATATATCCCTTTGCTATGAACTGAAGTGAGCATTGATAATAAAAAAAATAAAAAACATCCCTATCCTCTTTATGGAAATGACAGGTTCATATTTATATACAAAAAAGAGACTGTGCCGAAAAATCTATTTGTATTCCACAGACACAGGGCAGAAATTCATCTATCCTCCTATCTGTCTCCATCTTCAGCACAAGAAAAGTAATTTTCAAGTTTGTCAGCATGACATTAGATGCCTCTAGGAGGTCTTTGATACCCTGAAAGAACATTAGGAAAATTTCTTAAAACAGGCACATCTTAACAACAAAGACAACAAAATAATTGCACCGTTGATAAATAAACAAGAAAGTTACAAGTCAGATAGATTGTTTGTTTTCTAGTCCATAACCATGTACATTGTTTGCTGCTTCAATTGACTGTTTATCATACAGCTTCACTTGATTCTATTGATTCATTGTATATTTGTAGGCTGGAAAATAAGGTGACAAGACTAGGCCAAAATCATTATCATCAACATAAGATCATCACTAACATCATTTTCATGTAGATGTTAATTATACACTTTACGTAGAATAAAAACAGATAACTGTCATCTGTACAGGCATAACTTACTTCAATCACAACTGCCGGCATGCTTTTACTTGAAAAAACCGTGCCATGTCATGCTAGCAAAACAAATGGTGTTTTAGCAACAAAAGCAAGTGAATCAAATAGAAGATTGTTTAATCAAAGTGGGTAGAGACTAGAAATAATATTTCAACAGACCCAATGATGTGTTTGATCTATAGTGAAAATTCCACACGGCATAATAGGGTTCATTTATCGTATATAATATGACTCGTGATTTGTGCTAGCATTTAGATAACCTTAATACTAAACATAAAGGATTTGAGGATTTCCAACTAGTTTAATGCTAAACATAACTTCATATGGGGATATAAGAATGACTTGGTGGTTAGGGCAGAGTTGTTACGGAGCACTAATAAGGAGGTAGAGGGTTCAATCTCCACCCTTAACATAAAACTAATAATACTGACATTTTCTGTTTCAAATAAAAAAAAAATAACATCATTTGGTTAAATCTAATAAAACAGTGCCAGTTCACTGTCAAGGACTTTCATACTGGTCCTCGGTACATGTGAAGTTGTGAACCACTGTCTCTGGCTTTACGTTGAAGCGAGACTATGAAGTATATTAACCGTAAGACAGAAAAAAACAATGCGTAAAATAACATGGGTTTGAAACAGATAAACAAAGGATAAAACAAATATCAAATCACAGGCACACACAGATTGTCCTAATTTGACATTAATGAGTTGTACATTCATTTTTTCAGAATTTATCAACTTGAATACCAATAGTAGGAAAATGAATGAGTCATAAAAACAACTTATTAACTCCTTTACATTCATGAATCCATTTAATAAATGCATCAACATTTAGTTTTAGTAATTATACAAACTTTTACATATATTCAGTTCACATTTTGTAAACTTTTATGCTGTCAATTATCATTTCCTAGCAATATCGGTTGACTAAGCTTTTCTTCAGTGTTGTTGGACCACAATACACTTATCCAATTATAACTTGATCGTAGCTAAACTTTCTTAAAGTCAAGAGAATATATACCCAAGCAAACAATTACTCAATTCCATAAATGCAAAGAGTATGGCCTAATTTGTGAACATAAGTCTACATATTCGAAGATATTTTATTTGAGGTGAGTATGTATCATAATAAATGTGCAAGAAGACATTAAAATGCTTACCACAAAATATGTCAAGGAGCAACTCTGTTAAGGGCCGACTCTGTTGGTCACATAAATTGTCAGGCAAACACATTCGAATGGTAACAATTTTGAATATAATAGTTAAATATAAGTTTTGAAGCCTATGTCAGTTCTCATTGTTGTGTCCGATGCTATTGATTATAGAAAATGAATGAACTGAAAGTCTGCATCAAATAAACACATCTACTGAAACTCTTCAAAAATGTGTTATTATTTTGGAAACAAAAATTCTCTTAATTCATTGTCTCCTTGGTTAGTGGACAAGTAGTTGATAATCATTTCTGTGGTGGTGGCATCTACAGAAAAACCTTTGTCTCTCATCATTGTAAGGTATTTTATTGACCTTGCAATCTCTCCTTTTGCTACCAAGCCTTGGACAAAGACATTGTAAGTGCAGCTATCAGGCATGCACCCATTCTCTTCCATATTACTCAGTAAGTCCTCAGCTTTACCCAACAATCCTTGTTTAGCAAAACCGTTAATCATAATGGTATAAGCATAAACATTAATTTGCAAACCTTTAGCAGGCAAGCATGAAAAAAGTTCCAACGCAGTATTTAGTTTTCCAGCAGCGCACATTCCGTCAAGTATAATACTATAAATCACAATATTAAGATCAAGATTACTCTTCTCCATTGCGTGAAACAGCGATAATGCCTCAGAAAGAAGTTGGCTTTTACACAGTCCATCCAATATAATAGCACAAGTTTGAAGATTGGGAACTTGACCGTATTTGTGCATATTTAAAAACAGTTCTTTTGCAGCCAATGGTCTACCAACTTGACAAAAACCACCTATGAGAGTGGTCCATGTGACAACATCAGGGGTGAAACCAACCTTAATCATTTCATCCAAGAGGTGCATAGCCTTAGTAATGTTTTTAATCTTACACCATCCATGGATGAGCGAAGTGTAAGCAACAATGTCTGGTAAACATCCCCTACTAACCATTAGTTCAAATACTCTTGTTGCCTCATTCATTTGATTTTGCAAACAATATCTATCAATCAAAGAATTATAGGTAAATACATCCGGCACTTTCCCTATCAAAATCATAAAACCAATCACACTTTTTGCCTGCATAATTTTCCCTTCTTTGCAAAGAGCATCCACCAAAATGTTAAGTGATTGCAAATCCGGCATCACTCCCATTTTCATCATCTCATCCAACAGCGAACCAGCCTCTTTCCAACGTCCGAAATTACAAAGACCTTGAATCAAACAAGTGTAAGTAACAAGATTAGGCCTAATACCCTTCCCACTCATTTCCAAACACAAACCTAACGCCTCGGATACCAATCCATCCTTGCACAAACCATCCATAACTGTGCTATAAACCACCACATTAGGATTCCAATTTCTTTCCTCCATCTTCCTTAACCACCCAACGGCTTCAGAAGTTTTGCCCATCTTACACAACCCATTAATCAACACCCCATAAGTCTTAACATCCGAACGATACCCCGTCTTTTCCACATGATCAACCAACTCCACCGCCCGGCCCACATCACCTTTCACACAAAGCCCATTGATAAGAATGGTAAAAGTCACAACAGAGGGCTCAAAACCAAGTTTAAACATAGTCCCCAACACAGAAAACCCAAAGGCAACCAACTTTAAATGGCAAAGTGAATTGATAACAACATTAAGAATAAAAGTATCAGGCTTTATACCTAAAGAAGAATGCATTTCTTTAACTAAAGATATGGCAGTTGTGTAATGCTTCATCTTCACGATAAACCCTACTAACAAAGTAAAGTCTATAACAGAAGGCAAAGGGTTCATTTTAGCCATGGTATGAAAAAAGTTCAAAGCTTCATCAATGTTCTTCAGTTTACCTGATTTGCATTGGTTTCTCATGAAATTCAGGAACTGGATTTTGTTGCTATGTGACTGAATTTCATGATTAATGTTTGTTGATTTGGTGCAATGAGAGTGAAGTGGAATATGCAAAGCTGGAGAAGGAGAAGGAGAGGTGGTAGTACACATGTGGTGAAGAAGACGAAAACGAGAGAGGAAAGAGATTCTTCGAAGCATTCAGGAAAATTCATCAAAGTTTACAATGACATTACGTCGAACACTTTGTAAGCACAGCAGTAGTGGGATTTCAAAGAAATGGACAGTCGATTGTTCTTACTAATTAAATTAGTAACAGAAACATTACGTCGAACAGTTTGTAAGCAATATTTGAAACGTTAAAAATATATAGCCAATCAACGTAGTCACTGTCCTTGAACATGGGCCACTGCTCCAACATACAGAAGAAGAAAAAACACACACCTTATCTGAGTTGATACCTGCTTGCTATGAGAATAGAAGGACGATGAAGATCACTGCTAACCTATTTTTGTTATGTAAATAGTACACGCAAAATTTCATTTGCCGTTTTTTTAGTTTAACATTTTTCTTGTTTTTGTTACTTTACTAGTGTTAACTTCTTTTTTTTTTTTTTAAGGAAGTAGTGTTAACCTTTTTAACAAGTTAGGTTAAACCGTATATTTTGGGTTTAACTCCACTTCTATGTGAGCTCTAGTGACCAGACTACTTGATAAAAAAAAACATGTTAAATTTGTCTCTTGGTTTTTTTATCTCGTCACTTAAAGTGAGACAATAATTGATATATGATTGAGTGTGGGAATGTATATTTATTCTCCGTATATTTTAACCAAATCTAAATTATTGATTAGATCTAAAGATAAAATTTTAAGGTCTCATCGATGAGGGACTTAATTGATCTCTTACCCTAAAATCCATCATATTATCGGGTCAAATACTTCTTGTGGTCCTTTAAGTTATATGTTTATAACATATTAGTTTTTGTTTTTTTTACCAATTCGTCCTTTAAGTTTATTTTTTTTTGTTGTTATAAAATTGGTTCTTTAAGTCATATAATATTGGCAATGTCATCAATCTTTTCAGCCAACTTCATTAAAAAGTGCTTATAGACCATTTAACATTAAGACGGTAGGTTCAAAAGTGCTTACGACATCAAACATGATTACATATAAACATTTTCCTATTCTTATTTTTGAATTCAAGCTTAATTTTACGAATAAATTTTTTATCAACAATTTTATAAATCAAGTGTTTTGAATGAAGGTCGAATAACACAACTATGAGCCATAGTTTTGAGAGCAGTGAACTTGGACAAATCAACTTAACATTAAACATCCACATAAACACTTTTTGACGGAGTTATGTGAAATTAGAATAATGGTGCAAATATTTTATGACTTAAAAGACCAATCTATAAAAAAAAAAAAAAAAAAACTTAAAGGACTAAGGACAAATCAACTCAATCGCTGTCTCATTTTCATTTTTTACAAGATGCTTCAATGGTGATTTTTTTTTTTGGGTTCTTGTAGATCTTTGCACGAGGAAGCATTTAATTGGATTGGTTTGTGGAATCATAACCTTCAATGGATGATATAATTGGCGAAAGCGGAAGTTATACTCTACACCCCTACATTTATACCTTCACCCCAACAATTAACTCAAAGTACCAAATATACCCTGTATATAAAATAAAACCCAATCACACCCCACCTTTTTTTTTTCTTCTGGAAAACGCACAACAACTCAACAAGTGTTCACCCCCACCTTTTCCCACAACAAAGAGTAAGAACCCTTCTTTACTCAAAACGTTCGATTTGATTTTTCTTTAACATGCATCAATTCTTGCAACCCTTCTCTACACATTGTTGGATTAAAAGTAAATTT
>Ga0315913_1008595_pt1 | contig 12075 bp, 14 predicted proteins | sample MpolsnodulesMG_FD_207736 | JGI IMG/M metagenome (GOLD analysis project Ga0315913, IMG submission 207736) | Medicago polymorpha root nodule microbial communities from Los Angeles, California, United States - small nodules | ecosystem: Host-associated > Plants > Roots > Nodule | place: USA... | reverse complement strand
ACCCTCCTCCATCAACACCTACACCATCACAATTTTTCGCAACCTCCCTCCACCATAAAGAACCACTTCAGCCCCCAACCGCCAACCTACATGCCTCCTCACCGTACCGAGCAACCAGCACCCTATACCACAAACCACCTCTATCTACTAACAACCTCCAACACCATTTACCTAGAAAACCAGTGTTAAACTCCCTCATCTGCCTAACCCCCAACCCTCCAAACTCCTTTCCTAAACAAACAGTTTTCGAACTAATCAAAGAAATTTTCCCATTGTCCTCGCACCCTCCCCAAAAGAATTTATTCAATAAAGATTCAATATAAACCCTACTGAGCTTTTATGAAGGAAAGAGCATAGACAAGCAGAGAAGTTAAACAAAACTTAAGAAGGATCAAGCGACCACCAAAAGAAAGAAAGTGACTCTTCCACCCAGACAATCTATTTCGAATGTGGGTCAGAACCAAATCCCAAAATGACAAACGTCGAGGGTCACAACCAATCGGAAGGCCTAAATACATAAAAGGCATCGTACCCACAGAACAACCCAAAACAGAAGTCGTCTTAACCAGCCAAGAATCATCAATAGTTACTCCCACCAACTTACTTTTATTAAAATTCTCCTTCAACTCAGACACCACCTCAAAAAGAACAAGTACAACGCGCAAAGCCCGGACATTTGCCCAGCTTTTGACACCCAAAAATAACATATCATCGGTGAACTAAAGATGGGAAATAACTGTAGAATTCGCATAACCAATGCTATATCCAGTAAAAATATTAGACTGGACCATTGCACTCATCATCACATTCAAACTCTCTGCTGCCAACAAAAAGAGAAAAGGAGAAAGTAGATCACTTTGTCTTAGGCCTAGGGGTGAAAATGGGCTTGGTCGGACCGAGCTTTTCAAGGCCTAAGTCTGGCTTACTTCAAAAATTATAGGCATGAGTCTGGCCTATTACTCGTCGTAGGCTCATTTTTAAGGTATGGCCTGACCTTTTTAAAGGCCTGATGAAGCCTGAAAGCCTATCTAAAAGCCTATTTTTCACTAAGGTCTATCAACACCTATAAACCTACTACTAAATAGGCCAAAATTATGAAGGTCTGAAGCACATGAATAGGTCTTCTACTTAATAATAAAATCTTACGAATGTCTAATCACACTAATATACCTGCTACTAAAAAACCAAATCATATGAAGGCTTGAGTTTATGGAAAAAAAAATCAACCATATCAATAATGAATGATGTATTATATATAAAAAGTTTAATAGGCCGACCTGACGGGCTTAATAGGCTTTTTTGTAAGCCCTAGCCTGGCCAATTTAAGTAAATAAGCTTTATAATAAGCTTGAGCCTGACCTTTTTATTAAACGAGTTGTGCCAAACTATGCTTTAAATAGGCTAGGTCCTAGACCTCTGTCGGGCAATCTAGCATGTTCCCACCCCTACTTAGGCCCCTCTCCAACAGAAACTCATATGTGGGACTGCCATTGACTAAAATGGATGTTGTAGTCGTGCACACACATTCTTTGATCCACTTCAGCCACAAAGTCGGAAAGGACATTTTTCTAATGACTGCATCTCAATACCCTCAATCCACCGAGTTGTAGGCTTTTTCAAAATCAACTTTAAATAATAAAAGCTCCTTCTTAAATTTACAAGCATCATCCACCACCTCATTCGCAATTAAAATCCCAAAAATTTTGCTATCTTTGACAAACGCGGTCTGAGACTCATAAATAACACTGCTTACAATCAACTGAAGTTTGTTTGCTAGAACTTTTGCTAGAGTTTTATAGAGACTTCCCACCAAAGAGATTGGGTGAAAATCATTTAATTTTTGCGGACTTTCAACTTTAGGAATAAGAGTTATGAAAGTTGCATTTATACCTTTTGTCAATTTATCATTCCGGTGAAACTCGAATAAAACTCATAATGTCATCTTTCATATCAAGCAAATTACTCTTGCATAAAGCAAACAACATTGGTATATACATTCTTAAAAAAAAAGGTGCGAAGTTAATTAAGGGTATATTGATCATTCTTAAAAAAAAGGTAATGATATATTGATAAAAAAATAAATATCAAGAACTAAATTAATAAATTTTATGATAATAATAATAATAATAATAATAATAATAATAATAATATTTTTTGAAAAAATCAAAATGGAATATATTAGCTATGGCGTTGGAGACCCCTTAGTACAAGGTGTACCAGAGGGACCAACCCGGAAAAACAACCAGTCACAAAGTATATTTACAAAACAAGGTCAGTCGATACCCAGACAAGATAAAGAGTCCGACCACCAATTCTGAGAACCGTACACAAAAGTGGTTTTATTGGCCTTTAGCCACCACAAAGAATGATATTTCGCTTTTTCTATGAGCTGATCAATAGGTGTTTTAATGTTATTGAACAATCTGTTATTTCTTTCATTCCACACCAGCCAAACACAATGGAGCCAAAGTAATTGAAGGAAGGATCGACGCGCCTTTGAATGACCTGTATAGTGAATAAATTGATGAAAATGGTCACTAATATTTTGAGTATCTGCTCCATACACACCAATCCACGACCTAATATGCTGCCAAAACGAGTCAAAAACAGTGCAATGAAGGAACAAGTGTGTTGAAGACTCATCATTGCCGCACCCCGAAACGCATAAAGTGTCTGCGGCCTGGAGAATACCGCGCCTTTGGAGGTTGAGTTTCGTTGGAAGTCTATCCTTCAGTAATCTCCACGCAACAATGGAAACTTTCAATGAAACATGCTTATGTCATACAAGATTTTCTGATGCATCAGGAACGTGAGTGCCTGTAGATGTCAGAGCATGGTATGCGCCCCTCACTGAGTATTCATCATGGATGTCTGGATCCCATTGCCACCTGTCAGAAACATTAGGTTGCACAACAACATTAGCAAGTAAAGTCCTACACTCCTCTAGCATCTCCTCCTCCCACGCCCACAAACGTCTCCGCCAACTCCATGCCTCACCACCTTCCTCCCAACCAAGGGCACACATATCCACCACTGTACTAGTCTTATTTGCTGTAATATCAAATAAACGAGCAAACCTCCTACACAAAGGAACGTCTCCAACCCATCTCTAATAATAATAATAATAATTGTAACAATACTCTTCAGTTCCCTTAGGCACGCCTTGTGCTTGAGGGACTGCTTATTTCTTTAATATATTTCACTTAGTTTCTTCAAAAAAATAATAATATGTATTACCAATAAAAATGTGTACTTTCCTTTAAAAAATAAAAATAAAAATGTGTATTCGCTTATCATATTTATTCAATTATTTTCATATTTAAGCTTCATAATATATCATCTATGACAATACATCAATTGAAAAAACTGGTATGGTCCCGGTGAGTTTAAATCAATTGGTAGAGACAATACATTATAATATGTAGGGATTGAATTTCAAACCTAAACACCCTATATATTCACCTTTAAGAGACGAATTTCTAACCAATAGCTTATTTGACTAAAAAAAACCTGATACCATGAATGGGAATTTCCCTCAAATTGAAAAAAACAAATAAATTGAAAAGGCCAACGTAAATTTGCTTTATAAACTTTGATTTAAATATTAGTAAGTATGTCAGTAGTAGATACAACGATTTTTCTAATCCAACTATCAGAAATTAGGTTTCGTTTGTTACATATTATAAACAAAATATGATTTTGATATTAAATAATTTAAAAGTTAATTTTAAAGATTTTTATTTAAAAGTATAAGCTATTTTATGTTAGGCTTTTTAAGTTTAATATAATGAAAATATTTTTTAAAAAACTAAAGTCAACGGTCAAATATATTTTATAGAGAAATTAATTAAAATAGTTTCTCATTCAAAGCAGTTTTTAGAATTATTTTTTTAAATTCTCATTTACTTTAACATTTGTAACAATTAGATGAGAACTTTTAATTAGTTTTTTTTATAGACAAAGTGGTAAACACTTTTAAAACCTCTTTTGAAAGAAAGTTTTGTCACTCGTTCTATCAGGCTCGAAAAACTAGTTTACGCAAGTGAGCATAGAAGATATTCGATTTACACGGAAAAAAATACCACTAAATAGTAAACTCACACATTCAACTGCAGGATCTCAAATTCAAACATGAGTAAATGTGTTTGGACTAACAATATTAACATTGTCGGTTGCGATGGTGTTAAGAAATAAAGAAAAACTAACAAAAAGACTAGCCTTACTAACAACAAAAGAACACTCCTCCTGTTAACAACTAAACTACCTATGCTTCGAATACACAAGGATGTGTGCCAGTGTTCATGTGGGGGAAATTGCATGTTTAGTGTGATATGCATTTGTTTACGCAATTGACGTAAAAGGTATAATAGTACACAAAAATTCTAAAACAAACTCTCATTTTTTATGGAGAAAAGTTAGAAATTAATGTCATTTTTTTTCTCTTGACTCAGAATTTAATGTTATCAGATTAAGTAATATTTTACATATAATGTAAGACAAAAAAAAATACTCATATAATGTGTACTGTACGTTGGTTTTCTTTTCTCACTAACAAACGTTTTGAGTTTTACTTTATTTATTTATTTTTGACAAAGTTTTGAGTTTTACTTTATACTTTTATAAGAAATAAAAAATACCCTACACCCGGTAACGGCAAGACTAAGAGTCTAAGACATGCCAAATTTGCTTTAAAATGCCAACTTGTAAATTGGTTCACATTCACAATAATGTGATTTATATTTATATACATTTACATATTTTACAAGGTTCGTCACCATAAACTTATAACGTATGTTAAAACGTGTTATCTCCACTCCCATCGTTTATAAATTTCATCACATTAAGTCTAATATTTAAACCAAAGTTTATAAAGCATTTTGTTTGTCCCTTTGTGACCATGACCAAAATATTGAGTTCCATAGGTTTACCATCCCTGATCACTTTCATTTTGATCTTCTTGGTTTCTATTACTTGTTGCTTTCAAGAGGAACGATCTATATACTTGGTCTTATTGGAAGGAGAAGCGGTTGCATTCCATGGAGCTTCACAAAATGAAGATTCATCAAAGATTCACCTAATCAGGTTACAATATAACTTTAGTAAAAAAACGTTACAATATAACTAGAAATTAAGCTTATACTCACTGCTAAAAAGAATTAGATTAATTAGCGAGGATGATTTAGATATGTTATAAATACATGAAATTTTCTCTCTAAATCCGTCACCAAATTTAATGACGTGGAAATTAGAGCGAGATTTCACTCTTTCTATCATTAATTGTCAATTTTTTCCGCAATTTTTTTTAAGTAGTAAATGTGATGGTTTTGTTCATTGTATCTCTTTTTCATCGAATGTGGATCCCTTGTGGGACATTCACCGTGCAACAATTGTAATGATCCTTAGATCTAGATTAGAATTTTTTTTTCCCATACTAGATCTAATAGTTCTCACAATTGTTGCATCGGGTAGCTGTCTCGTAGGGGATACAATTTCTAACAATCCCTCTCCTAAGACTACTACGAAGTGAATATGAATAAACTATAAATTTTTATGTCTTTCACGCTTAAAATAAGTTGCGTGAGTCATCATATAGAATCGCTGTTAGACAAAAATTTAACGACAAAAACTAGTTATGAAAAAAAATGAAACCACTCTCTAAATTTTTGTCTTTAATTTTGGTGATTGATTTAGAGAGAGATTTCATGTTTTTCTTTCTCTAAATTGTCATCGCCAATTTAATTTTTTGTTTCAAGTTGAAGAAATTTTGAGACTGAGCATTGTCAAAAAAAAATTAAAACAATAAAAAAATAAATTACTTATGAATCTGAAGACAAAAAATAAAATCATTCTCTATAATTTAGTTGTGTGAGATCAATTTCATTTTATTTTCCTTTGAAAAAAATTACGGTCCTATTCATTTTTTAGTCATAGGAGAGGTATTGTTAGGACTCGTATCCCCTAGAGCAGCCGCACGATGCAATGAGAAAAAGTTTAATGATGAAAAAAAATAAAACCACTCTAATTCTCTCATCTCCAAATTTGCTGATTTATTTTGAGAGAGATTTCATGTTTTTCTGTCTCTAAATCGTCGCCAATTAATTTTTGTTTCAAGTTATGTTGTGTTAAATTGTTTTAGTTTTTTTGTGAGATATTATTATAATATTCTAAACATGATAACCCATTTGGGTTGATCAGATGATGATGTTGGTTTAAGATTTTAAAGTGTGTTCCTCACAAAGTCTTGGATTTGATTCTCTCGGGTGTCAATTTCAATTGTCTAGTTTGTCTACTTCTTCAAAAAATTATAAACATAATTGTGAAAAGAATTGAAATTTCAAATAATACACGTGAGTTGACTTAAAAAGAGCGACCAAAAGTGTTGGTTAAAAATTTTGGGATGAAATTTTTTAAGGGGGTTAAAGAAAAATTGCAATATCTATCGGGACAAAAGCACATTTAACCATATTGTTTTAGATATTTATTTTAATCCTATTAATTTTTTATCACAACATTATACAACATAATTTTTTTATTGAACATTATAAAAAAAAATCATTCATTTTTTTTTATCACAGTATTTAATTTGAAATTATATGTAGGGAGAAACACTTATATAATCCTAATAATTATTATGTTGGCATCTTCCACAAGATGAAATATTCTCAAGTTTATGTGGAAATTTGTTTCAAGTTATCCTTAATCAACAAAAACAAACTTGGCCCTATCTTAATTTACATTTTAATTTTGTGTATGTCTGTCTAATTAAATAGAGGAGCCTCGAAGGCACATGAAAAATACTTAATGGCGTCTCATGATATGCTTCTACAAAACACTTTGGAGAATGGAAGCTACAATAAACTCCACAGTTATAAACACATAATTAATGGCTTCTCTGTTCACACAACCCCTTCCCAGGTTTATCTCCATATCCATTTCAATCATTCTTATATAGTACACTACATGCACTAAAGTTATTGAATCCATTGCCAAAAATATCAGGCAAAAAGACTAAGAGCTACACCAGGAGTGAAGTTAGTAGAGAAAGATAGAGGAGTGAAACTTATGACAACATACACTCCTGATTTTCTTAACTTACCAAAAGGATTATGGGCACAAGAAGGAGGTGACAAAAATGCAGGTGAAGGAGTTGTTATTGGTATTATTGATAGTGGCATTAATCCAATTCATCCAAGCTTTGCTTACCAACCTTTCACTTCAAATATCTCTCACTTTTCTGGTTCTTGTGAGACTGGTCCACATTTCCCACCTGGTTCTTGCAATGGAAAGATTATTTCAGCTAAATATTTCTCTGCTGGTGCTCAAGCTAGTGCTACCTTTAATGCTTCTGTGGATTTTCTATCACCTTTTGATGCAGATGGACATGGCAGGTAATGTTGGTGGTATCAAAGTTTGTTTTACTTTATGTATGTGTCGGGTGTAACATTCATTTTGAGACTTGGCTGTTTTTGTTTGAATTGTTTCAGTCATGTGGCATCTATTGCTGCTGGAAATGCTGGTGTTCCTGTTGTAGTGAATGGTTTTTGCTATGGGCAAGCCAGCGGAATGGCACCGCGTGCAAGGTGAGATTGGCACCGCGTGCATCTATATTATATTTATTTTTTTTATCCATTCTGATTAAAGTAGTTTCCTTAGTGTGACATATTCGAAATTTTATACCTCTCTTTTCCGCCATTTCCCCCTCATCCAAGCAATCTTTACTAGTTTTACACAACTGAAGGTTTACCATTTAACGAGCTATATAAGTTTGTGACTGATTTAAATATCAATTTGCAAAAAAATCGCTAAATCATTAGACGCTAATGTTACCACCAATTTAGTGAGTGATTTAACATTTTTCAGTCTCTTAAATCGATTGCATAATCGATCATTGTGTAGGAGTTTTTCTGTAATGTTACTAATCTACATATATGATATAACATATATGGGAGTTCCTTGATTTAACTAACACCACTGAAAGAATGAAAAAGAATTCACACCACAAAATGGTATGTCAATCAATGAGATTTTTGTCCAACTGAAAATGTTGTCTTTTTGAAGGATTGCCGTTTATAAGGCTATCTACCCATCCGGGGGAACTATAGCAGATGCTGTTGCAGCTATTGAACAAGTAAGTCTCCATTCTGTTCTCAAACTAATTAGATGCACCAAGCAACTCAAATTGCAAAAAAATAAAAATATATAAATGAACTAGTAAAGAAAAATTTACACATAAAAAATAAAATTTGTTGACAAAATTAGAGATGAATGTCTTATTTTTACAATCATTTCTCGGTTGAATCGCAAAGGAAGAATAAAATTTGAGGTGTGATTATCTGATTTTGCAGGCTGTCCTAGATGGAGTAGATATCATATCACTCTCTATTGGACCAAATGAACCAACAAAAGATACATTGACATTTCTCAACATCTTTGATATTACCTTGTTATTCGCAAGAAAAGCAGGGGTTTTAGTGGTGCAAGCTGCAGGGAATAATGGTCCATCATCTTCAACTGTAGTGTCATTTAGTCCATGGAGTGTCGGTGTTGCCGCTTGCAACACAGACAGACAATATCATTCTTCAATTCTTCTTAGAAATGGCAGAATAGTTGGTGGTGTTGGACTAACAGGTACTTCCTATTTTATTCATGCAAAATATTTTTTATTTTGTTTTTTCTGTTATGCAAAAGATAACAGAAACTACATGTCACTGTTGGTATGATAAATAATACATATCTTTTTTACAGGACCAAGTTTTGGGAATGGGACAGTTTACCATAAACTCGTATTAGCTAAGGATGCAGTAAAAATAAATGGAACATTTCCAAGGACTCCAGAGTACTTAGAAGAGTGTCAACATCCGGAAGCTTTGGATCCTAGTAAAGTGTTTGGAAGTATTGTTATCTGCAACTTCTCAGAAGGATTTCTTAATAGCACCTCAACTCTTGCTGCCATTATCGACACTGCCAAGGCTCTAAAATTCGAGGGTTTTATTTTTACTGCAAATCCGAGCTATGGTGATTATATTGCAGAGCCAATTCCTTTCGGTATTCCTGGTATCTTGATTCCTTCTGTAGCGGATTCCAAGGTAAAAACCTCATGGCTTAATTATTGCATTGAATTTTATTATCTACTCGATGTGGGACTCATAACACTTACTAAATGTAGGTTATAATGCAATATTATGAAGAACAAACAAAGAGGGACGAGAGAGGAACTGTTACAGAGTTTGGTGCTGCGGCATCTACAGGGGAAGGAAGGGATGCCTCTTTCAAAGGGCGATCACCGGTTGTTAGTAGATTTTCTTCAAGGGGTCCAGATATAATTGATTCAAAAAAGAGTCTTGCTGATGTACTTAAACCTGATATTCTTGCTCCAGGGCACCAAATATGGGCCGCATGGAGTCCTATTAGTGCCAAACAACCTATGCTAACAGGTACATTATTATTACTAGCATGCTGACAGACATTAAAGTGTCTGTTTTGTTCGCTTTTTTTAGCGTCTTGTGATTACACAGAAATTCATTCAACTCTTTCATTGGCAACATAATATATACAGGACACAATTTTGCATTATTATCTGGTACCAGCATGGCGGCGCCTCACGTGGCTGGAATTGCAGCACTGATCAAGCAACATAATCCATCATGGACTCCATCTATGATAGCATCTGCGATCACCACAACCAGCAGAAAGTATGACAAGCTTGGAGATCCTCTGATGGCCGAAGGCTATGAGGCCAACACCTTGCATCCGTCCACTCCTTTTGAACATGGTGCGGGCATTGTGGACCCTAGCCGTGCCAATAATCCAGGCTTGGTTCTATCTTCAGGTATATATGTTGCTACTAGTAATAGAAAATTCACTGCTTGATCAGCTTGGTTCTTTTGCTCAAATTCAAAGGGTAATTAACATTCATTTGTCCTAAAACAGATTATGAAGACTTCATCAGTTTCTTGTGCTCTTTGCCAAACATTGATACGAAGACAATAACTACAGCGACGGGAGAGACCTGCAACAGCCCATTTGACTATCCATCTAATTTAAACCTTCCATCAGTGACAATATCTGCACTTAAAGGATCAATTTATGTGAAAAGAACTGTCATGAATGTAGGAAACAGCACAGAGACATACTTGTGCGGTGTTCAAGCTCCTAATGGAACTTCAGTTAACCTGTACCCAACTTTTTTCACCATAACTCCACAAGGAACTCAAGATCTGGAAATACAAATCAATGTCACTCAACCAAGTGAAGATTTTAGCTTTGGTGAAATTGTTTTGGCAGGAAGTATGAACCACATAGTAAGAATAACCTTGTCAGTTGTGCCAGTTTCAACACAATGACAATTGAATACTGAATGCAGTGTAAATTGTCATTTTAGTCCCTAAGACTATGTTTGGATATCTTGTGCAAATGTAATAGAATGGAGCAAAACAAATAAAAATTTAAGTTTTTGCCCTATTGTTTGATTATAATGGATCAATTCCATCGTTGGAAAACAAAATAAAATGAATTACAACTTTATTATATTTATACACCTCCCTTTCCTTTTTTTTCACTCTTATTATCTTTCTTTTTTCCTCCCTATATTGTGCAAGCATAAAAGATGCACTCCCCCTTAGCTTGTCTTAGCCCCCTCCCCTAAATTATCATAAAAATAATTATTTTATTTCATTCCTAAGAACGAATACAGAAGAATGGCTGCCAGTGCCACGTGGAAGCTCCGTTGTAGGAAAAGTTAAGAGCAGTTCTCGGTGGGTTAAGAACCCAACGCCGGAGTTGATCTTCCGGGATATGAATTTAGAGGATGTTGACTACCAAAGCCAGAGCCATCCGAGATAAGTTATCTTTGCATTGTAAATTCACAATACCTCATGCTCAAAATTCAGAGAGGGAGATATTAAACACAGGGTTTTCATGCTATATATTTTGGTTTTCAGCTTTATCAACAAAATATGTGGAGCATTACCATGGACATGGAGTATTACCAGGTCAATCACATGCAAAACGAGTATAAAAAATTAATATAAGGTAACAAATTAAAATAAAATGAGAAATCATCACAAACAAGCTAATGTAAATAAATGAATTTATCTGCACAAACATTCTTTACAGACATTGCATTTTTGAGACCTGAAAACGGCTGCTACCAGCTAAGGATGGCAAAAACACCCTACCCGGCAGGTATCCGCTATAAAAATCTGCCACGGTTACAGGCTGGTACCTTAATAAATTAAGGGTAAAATGACTTAAATATCCTCAGTGTTAAGTATAAAAGTAATTAGCCGATATCAACTATTTAGGTTATTTTTCTCTTTCAGATCTCTAGGCTCTCACTGCTTCCCCATCCACACTGTAACTCTCCGGTCCTCGCCATCACAGGTGCTTCAGGTTAGGTTTCTATGTTCTGTTACGTATTGATATTTTTTGTTTTGTTTCTATGCTTTGGTGTAGCTTTTTTGTGTTCCATTTTAATAGCGTTCCTTTGTTATTGCTATTTTTCATCATTTGATGTATTTTGTTACTTACTGTTATGGTTCATTCATCCATTCTGTTATGATCATGAGTAAAAATATAGTCTATGAAAGATATCTTAATAACATCATTAAGATTAGAGATAGAAATGACATATATAGATAGATTTTGAAGATGACCTTGCCATCAAATCAAATCTGAATATATACACGGTTGTGAAACTATCTATACTCAGGGTGGTAGTAACGCATTCTTCTTACACACATACACGTATGCCCTATTTTTTTTTTTCAACAAAAACTAAAAAACCCTAATCATCTATTGTTTATCGTATTTTCATTAAAAATATAATAATTAATTAACAATTAATTTTTTTAGGCAAATAGAATATATCTTTTTCGAACAAAAATATCAATCTATCAATTATTTTTTTGGCAAATTTCATATTATTTTTTTTAAAAAACTTGGTATCTGCCTTAAGATGGACTAATGTTCATTTTCATCGTCTATTTGTGGAACCCACTTAATTTAAACAAATATAATTTATTCATGTTTCTGTTTATCAACATTTTTTTTTTTTTTATGAAACCGTATCAATTC
>Ga0315913_1008594_pt1 | contig 12078 bp, 6 predicted proteins | sample MpolsnodulesMG_FD_207736 | JGI IMG/M metagenome (GOLD analysis project Ga0315913, IMG submission 207736) | Medicago polymorpha root nodule microbial communities from Los Angeles, California, United States - small nodules | ecosystem: Host-associated > Plants > Roots > Nodule | place: USA... | reverse complement strand
GCATATGTAATTATCTCTACTTCCATCAAAGCCTTTTAATCATCTTATCCCCAAACTGATAACATGAACACACCATGCCATTCAAGCAATCTGAAATTTGTGCTCTATGGTTTCAGAGCAAAGGAAATTGGACTAAGGTCTATCTGAAAATGACAGCTTAGGCCATACAATACAAGTCAATATACCAATTCAGTTGTAATAATGAAATAACAAAACCATCATGCTCGTCAAAAGGAGCCAGTAAAATATCAGCATGTTATGTAATTAAACAGTCTGGCTTATGTCATGGAGATGGTTGAACTGTGTCCTATACATCCTATATTTTATAGTACATAGAATGCTACTTCTTCGAATATAGGCCTTGTATTTCATAAGCCACACAAAACATTGTTGAAGTCATAGCAATGTAACGAAATATTTGGCCTTAAAGTAATTGACTTTTGTCAACATTATGAATCTGCCCTTCTGACCTTCCTCTTTTCAAGTATAATTGTGAAGATTCATTCTGAATATCTGAGTGATATAGCTGGCTATCTGACTTTCTCAGTTTCTCTGAATATTGAGGTGAACGATCTTCATTACCTCTAACTTTCTCAGGGGTTGATGGAGAATGATTTTCAGATCCTCGGGACCTTTTTGGAGACATAAGAGACATGTAAAATTCAAACCCTCGAGGCTTATTGGGGGATGGAAGTAGCGATTGACGTTCGTTTTCTCGAGACATATTTGGGGATCGAAGTAACTTATTTGGCGATTGACGTTCGTTGGGAGATGGAGGTGGTAGCTGAAGTTCAAGTGCTTTTCCTTTATTCATGTTTCGTATTTCATTTGAAAACTGACTACGGCGATCCTTCAAAAAGTTCAGTTTGGATGTTAGTCTTGTAATTGTAGAAGTAGTGGAACTTGCTCCCTGCTGTGAAAGAATTTAATGAATAAGTCTGTTTAACTCGACAAAATTTCAATATAAAATGGTTATTTCTGTTGAAAGAAAATGTCTAATCATGATGCTGACAAAAATTTTGCTGCTTTCAAGAAGCATCTTTGGTTAATTGTGTGTTTAGATCAGATTTTGCAAATTTGGTTTGCTTGAACTTGATTTTCATAAGCTTGTTTGTTAGAATTTATTCATTCTTATTAACTTTTATTTAGAAAGTAATTTGGGTAAAAGAATTGTTTGAATGCATATGATGAAAATTACTATATATGTAAAATAATTTGTGACATCATTTGCTTCTTCAAAAAATCAAATTGTGACATCATTTTTGTCAATATAATGGTGTTGATGTAAAATTGACTTTGTTCCTAACCTGCCAAAATGTCCGCACAGATTCCAAGCCATGTTTTTACATTTTAGAGTCAAGTGTGATCTCATGGCTTGCATACTGTGTTCCAAAGATGCGCAACTCATTTACCAACTTAACTACTAAAATCACAATGATGTAACAAATATAATGTGCGTAAAAGTAATTAAGATTCCTTTTATATCAACTAAGCTTTGGAATTTTTTCCTACAACAAAATTACTGGTGCTGATTTCACAATTTAATGAAAAGTCTGATTAATATCTAGATTCGCAGTATAGTTCATGAAACTTACCTCAGCTCTCGTAACAGACTTCTTGGAACTAGATGAATGTTTGTTTGGTAAAGGTGTTGACTCTGGTTTTCTCTCATTCTCATTTCCTGCTCCACCAAAATGACTGTCCTGCTGTAAAATTGAGAAATAATTCATGGAATAAGGGTAGAAATATACTATAAGTGAACCAATTCATTAGTCTTCTTCATCCAAAATTGACAACATAATCTTCAAGTTGATTACGATATTAGATTTACCTTTCTTATTGACCTGTCAGATTCTGAAATGGCTGCAACTTCAGTATCTGGCTTGTTCTTCCTGTCAAATAGATTCCCGTAAAATATAAAATTTATCATCCATACACAATATTTTAAGTGCCAAAATACCTCAAGATTTTTTTTAAATACAAAAGTGATCGAGTCTAATATTGTAAAATTAGGAGCTAAGAAAGTGATGCTCTCAAGTAATGATTAACATACAAATTTCTTTCATGGCTTGATATCTGTTGAGATATGGAACCAGAATTCCATTCAAGTTGTGCATTAAGCCGTAAACCAAGCTCATTAACCTTCCGTTCTAAGTTGGCAAGATCTTCTTCTATCAGCACTATTTCCTCAACATTTGTCTTGGTCTGTGGAAAGTATGAAGATTAAGAAGTTGTTGCATTATGAAAATAAATAAACAATATATGAATGAGATAGACTAACCTTTTCATCAATACCAGATAACTCAGACGAAGTCCCTGGAGGAAACTCAAGTCCTGCTTCAAGAGTTGCCCTGAAGCTCTTCTCCTTTAGCAATTGTTCCTGTAATTTATCCACCTGCAAGGAAATAGTAGGTAACAGAATCTCAATTTACATGAGTATGGAGCAAGAGGGGCACGTGGACTGGGTATGTTCTCTCATAATGAACTTACATTTCGCTCAAGAACCACACGACGCTCGTGCAATGCTTCCTTTCGTGTTTCCGCATAAGACTGCAGCTTTGCATTTATTTTTACCTGCAAGAGGAAATGAAAATGGACAATTGATTCTTGTACACAGACAAGGTAAAATTGAGAAAACCAAGGTTTAACCTCCTCTGCAATTTGCCTTTGCAATTCTGTCTTAACAGCTTCAAGCCTCTCAACTTCAGCTCTAAGAATCATGAGAAACATAAGTTAGTGGACAGAGTAAAGTGAAAAAAAAAATAAGAGCCATTTAAGTGACTTCTCCACTTCTAACGATACTTTAACACTGGAAACGTCCTGTGAAATAGTATAAGATACTCGACGTTAATATCAAAATATTATTATACATTTTATACCTTACAACAGTTCGATTTTATTTATAATGGAAACTTTAAATACGTCAAAACATGAAGAGGAAAATAGGTTTCATGGCTTTTTTAGCAATGAGGACTCAATTTAATATATATGAGTGGATTACATGGCTTTGATGTTTATTTCATGTACACTCTTTATCAACGTATTATTATCTATGTTTCTGAAAGACTCTTCATGGACAAACATAAATAATTTGATAAGCATATTGCATGGCCTTGTAGAGTATCCCTCACATATATCATGCTCTGATTGATCACTCACTCATGCACGCATAAAAGGAGTCCGTATCTACGAGGCATAAAAAGAGTTTGAAGAACCACAGTTCAAAGGTAACGAACGAGTTACATCACAAATATACCAAGAAAAAATCAAACCAAGAATTTCACAGTTCTTAGATGTCAATTACTTACTCATTTTCGTCTAGAAAATCAATGGATTCCATAGAAAGGTTCTTGCTTTCCTGGACATCATACAGAAAGAAGACATATTAACCTGGACTTTATAGTTACGGAATAAACTTAAACCAGTCTCAAGTAAAGTATAAAATTAGCCCGAAATATGAAAGTTTTAGCCAATTTAGGGGAAATGACAGTGACAAAGACAATTGCCAATATTAAAAAAGTCACATAATTAATCATGAGAAGATTTGCTCACAGGGTTTTGCCCCAAAACGGAGCGGCGTCGATGCATTTTTCTATTGGATATGGCGTCGGTACATGAAGAAGTGCTAGGACAATTTGATCTATTCATTGTAGTTTGGTCAGGGGATAAGCCTTCAATTATATCTGTGGGCTTAGTGGAGTCATTTGCAGAAGCAGTCTTATTTTGGCTTGTGAAATTTTCACAGCTTTTGATATCTTCAGACTGAGGCAATGAGACTTCAAGATAGTCACTAGCCTCTGAGGACTTTGAACTTGAATATGAAAGATTATGGTCCTATACATCAAACAAAAAAAAGTAATTGATTAAAGAATTTATTAAACATCAAACCATATATAATTAAACAAGAAAAAGTAATTGATTAAAGAATTTATTGAGTTTGGGTAGGGAAAAAATTGTTTGACAATACAAAGGTTAAACTAAAACTAAGGTCAGTTAAACGTTATACTTGAGAAAAGGATGTAATTAGAGTAAAACCAGAGTTCCACCATGTTGAACTACACATTTCTTCTTCCATGAAAACATGAGTTCTGATCTTTTTCATAAACTAAATATAGTCCAACAGAAATAAATGAATATGCTCACATACAAAATTATTTGCTATAATGTCATCAAATTGTCATGACTTAACTAAGACTCGAACCTTATCATCATATTCATCATTGACTGCAGAGTCTCCGGTCTCGCTGTTGGTTTCACTAACAAGTTCATCACTAGCATCTACATCTGACCCCTCTATTGATTCATCTTGCTCATCATCATAATAATCATCATAGGACAAATCATCATCCTCACTCTCAGATTCATCATCTTCTGAGTCCATGTACATATCAGGTCCAGGACACGAAGAACCTTCCTGATAGAACACATAACTTAGAAACATGTGGAGACAGTAGCATAGAGAATTTGAAATTAATATAATTAGAAGAAGCGTGTATTTTTTTTAATCAAAAAGAGTCAGAGATCCCCCTGTGCATTAAGTCCAAACATTCAAAAAGTTTAAATTGACTTTAACCTTGTTGCATGGAGTCAAGATTAGGAATGAAAATCACATTTTAACATTGGCGTTCTCATCAAAAGATGCACCTTATTTTCTGTCGAAGTTATGGGTTTTATATAAGAGAGAAATAGTAAGAGCTTGAATATTATCGAAAATAACTTGATAATAGCTTGATGCAAAATACTAGCCTCAATTTGTAGAGATTCATATTCTTAAATAAATAGGGAAATAAATAAACAAATCATAATTATAACCAAGTTATACGGAAACTAAGGCACTCAAACTGATGTAAGAGAAGCATGCAGTATGAGCATGCCTGCTATCAGATGGAAGTCATGAAAATAGAGATATAAATTATAAATAAAACTACCTCAAATATGCTGTTATATTCTTCTAATAAAGTAATAACAATTCCTTGAGCATGGTTAGCCGCAGCAGCTGCTTGTAGAAGTTGAAGGGAACTATCCCCACCTACATCAAAATCATTTTCTATCTCACAATCCCCAACTAGAAGGGGGCGAAGAAGTAATGGTGCCATGCATGCTGCCACAGCCGATGAGCTCATTCTGTTCTCATCTTTTCGGGAAGCTACTGCTTGCATCATCAAGAGTATTCTGTACAATAGAGAAATGCATAATTTACATAGTATAATAATATGCATATGTATAATGGAGAACAGAACAGAACCAAAAAGGAAAAATAGCTAACCATAAGTTAACAACTGAATGTTAGTCCTATTCATGGAATATATTCTATTCACAAGTTACTTCTCCCAGACATTGGAAACAGAATAAAATGTACACTATCACCATATATAGAAAGATTGAAAACCATAATCATTATCATTTCCAAAGACATTGTCCAGCATTCTCCCACGTTTAAATGTCAATTTGTATTCGAAGTGTTAAAATTAGAAAAATTGGTATTTCCTCTCATAGGTATGTGTGTGTATGCGCGCGCGCGTTCCTGTACACCATATTTATCATATCTAAAGAAATATTTATCCCAATATAACTATTATATTATATTAAGTTTTTTAAAAAAAAGAAAATGTTGACTTTGTATCAACATTAACATATAATATAATTCAGAAAATAAACCAAGGAATAAGAGCATTCTTAATCCTGAAGTTTGGCACATAAGATAACAAAGATAACAATAAATGGTTTAAAATGAGGGTAGCAATCAATGAGATCTTTGGAAAAGAAAGATATCATAACATGAAAAGTAATTAGTCAAATACCTTTGCAACAAACGGCGGTTTGGTTCAGGAAAAGTGTCACATATTGCTGTACGCATAGCAGAAACCCTATTCTCACGTGCAGTTCCTAATAGATGTGATAGGTTCAAATGATGAATGAAAATTAAGCTTCAAAACATAAAAACTGAAAAGAATATGAGAATTTTGTTTGTGTTTATCTATTCTGTTGTGACTGTACACATGAAAAACAGAGAAAATTTCAAAGAAAATGTGGAGTGCATGTAGTACAATATATGTAATGTACCACCAGTGTAAAATGTAAATGCCACTGTGTATGCCTTGTATCACAAAATTGGTTAGCAGTTTAGCTAGTTAGTTTTGACATTGTACCATGTTAACCATCACAGTCTGTTAGAGTGGTTACTGTTATGTTAGCGGCAGTTGCTGACTGCCTTCTCCTCTGTACCCTATAATGGGCCATGGCCTGTGGGCTTCGCATACCATGACCAATGTTACAAAGAAATTACTTCTAATACAATAAAATATAAACAATCGGGGATAAACAATACAAGTAGAGACTTATCTCTTACATTCTCCTCTCAAACTCTGGTTGGTCAAGTGCGAAACTGCCAAATGCTCTAACTCTAGGTCTGGCACAAGCACAGGGAACGGGACTGCAGGCAGAGGGTTAGTGAGTGCATCAGCCTACGGATCTTGAGTTGGGATGACGCACGGTAAGGCTCTTATTGAGCACCATATGTTCAGCTCCTTATGCTTAGTGCGAGAGTGCAGAACAGGATTACGAGACAATTTGTACATGTTTCAAGTTCTCAATTTATTTTGCTTTCTATTAGGCAGTTAACTCAACTCACCTTCTTGACTATACTGTACAATACATATTTCACTATATATTATGTTTCCCTATAGGACCAGAGTTCAGGTAAGATGGTTGCCATCGGATGTGAGTCTAATGACCTCTAAAACCACCCCCAACTACCCTCATATTTGCACTGCTACTGGTTCCCCCCTTCTTCTCATACATCGGCAATTGGGTCACCCTAGCCTTGCAAAGTTTCGACTGTCGAATTTATACAATGTGTCTTGTGTTCATGTCAAATTGTTAAACATACTGGTAGTTAGTTTCTTAATCATATGTCCATAGTCCAGATAACTCTCTTTCTCCTTTTGCTTCGGCATTACACTCTGCACTCATTGACACCATACATCTCTGAGTATACTTGTTTTTTACAGTCTTGCACCAGATCTTGATAAATAGCTCTCTTAGTTTCTCAAAGGTCTTTCTGGGATACACTCAATGCATAAAGGATTATCGTACTTCATGTATCTAGTCTCGGCTTTTGTTACTGTCTGAGTATATGCATCTTTCTCTGGACCATTGAACAAACCTTATCTTGGTCATTTTACTTGTTCCTCCAATTGTAGCCGAGTATACTCCACCGCCGTTACCCAGGTTCAAAGTACTTCTACCCTAATTCATCACTTGTATAATTATCATTATCATCCATCTACACCTCTGACTCCTGCACCTGTGTTTTCTTCTTCTACTGATATAACTCCTGTGGACTCTCACTCCACCTACTTTGAATCAAACTCTTGAAATTGACCTTAATATTGCACTTGGACATGTATATGGTCCACGTGTAACCCTTCTCATTATATTTGAGCTATCATCGCTCGTCATCATTACATCATATTTCTCATGTCTTTCTTCCTTGTATTCTATAACTATTCCTAAGTAAGACTACACAGGAAGAAATGTCCCTTCTTGGGTGGAACTAGGCTACGGTTAAAGAAATATTTGCATTTCAGAGAAATTGGTTTGGATAGTTCAATAATTAGAGGTAGAATGAAATCAAGAAAAACTATAAATTAAATAAAAAGAGAGAGATTTAAAGCTAAATAGCATATTGTCAGACTACATGACAGATAATTATGGCATTGTTTGATCTATGAATCTAATCTCAGCTGATGGAAAAAGGCTTGATTGTTGTTGTGTGGTTATTTAAGTATAGCTGGACAGCAGAAATATCATGTACAATAAAATAAATACTGGGTAACCTTTCAAGTAATATTAAATGAAGAATTGAATACTTAAATAATACTTACGACAAGCTTCTAACAACGCCTTGCAACAAGATACTGGGATTGGAAAAGACCGCAACTCACGAAGTACATGCTGGAAATTTTTTGATAGAAAAATAAGAAATTAAAGCTTTTAGTATATGTGCTGGATGAAGGAATGAGTCATTCAGTTTATCATGATACCTTAACACAATCAGCAACAACATGTGCGTCCTCCCCCTCAGAAAATTCAACTTTACCTGCAACCATAGAGCGTACCCATGAACATAAGATTTAATGAGTAGTTAAGGTAAAAAAAAGTACAGTGTCATAAAAAAAAACTGTATGACCTATAACGGCCTTGTAGCTAATTCTCGTAAGAATAGGGGACACACGCAATTTACTACAACGATTTAGTAATATACTTGAGAAAGAATTCCGATTATTTGCATCGAAAGGCCTGAAGTATGGCTGAAGCTAAGCTAGACATGTGGAAATGACCTTCAGCACACAAACTAATCAAAATGGAGGTATCCCTAGGAGGAAGATGTACAAAAAAAATAATACAGTACAAGGATTTTTAGAATCAGAAGTACAAACCTTGTTCATATTCCCGCACTCGATTTTCAACATCTTCAACATCGGCTGCTTGTCGCAAAATCCCTTCTACTTTGGCTCCTGTGTTTCTAACATTAATTAGCTTCACTTGAAACAACTTACCGGTTTATGCCATATTATAAACAATTCCATAAGGGTTATAAAGACATTATGTTCGTTGCAAGGTCGCATTGATAGTCAATTAAAGGAAAACCGGAAAACCTAAAGTTTAGAAGAAACCATTGAAAAAAAAAATTGCTTTAGGTTGTTTGACTGAAGCTTTGGGGGTTCTTTGTTTGGTTACTTTGGAGGTGCAATGTACTAGGGAAAGTGATATATTGATCACCCTTAAACACTAATGCAACTACCATTCAAGCTACAAGTTCACTGGCACAAATAATTTGGTTTATGTATAGCCTATAATATGCATCATGTTTGTTTTAAAGCTGTCTAAAAACAACAAGTGTTTCAGTTTGTATGATTGTTTTTGTGTGAACAAAAAATACAGAAAATAAAACCTACCATGCTCTTCTATGAACCTCAGGGCTTTTTCCAAAAAAGATGGAGTTCCGTCAACTTCCTCCAAAGCAAGTAAAATTGGCCGGCCAAGTACTGCATAATTTACTGTTTCTTTATCCTTCACTATAAAAGAAATGCAGAAAAATCAGATGAAAGCTAAGCAAGATATAATATATTCTTCTAAACATCATTATGAAAATTCATGGTTTTCAGAAAACATCATATTGGTCAGTGAGAGAAAAATGACAAAACAGGTCTGCTAATATATTGCAGAACAAACCAATATGTACAGAGAAAACAATAAAAAATTTCGGCATCGTGAATTTTAATTTTAATATGTACAATTTAGACCCCTTTACTATAGGGAATGAACACCAAGAATCTTCAGAAATTTACTAATTACGGTTAAAAAAAGATATACATACCTAAAGAGGGAAACTAGGATAGGGAAAATACAAGAAATACGAGGTGTTGTGAAATCAACCTTGATCGGAATCACACCAATGAAAAATAAAGATGTGTGGAGCAAAAGATAGTGGTAATCCTAGGTCTAAGTGTCTTCAAGCAACAACACACTCAAGAGTTAAAACAATGACACAAACACTAGCCAAGCATAAAGATAAGCAAGCTTAAAGGAAATAAACAAACACACGCAAGATGGTAACCCAGTTCGGTCCAATATGACCTACTCTGGGGGAGAGAGCAGCTCTCCAATCCACTATGAGAAGATGTTACAGGAAGTTACAAGAAATCAGCCTTTTCCCTAATCTCTACCCTTTGTTTCCCTCACCACTCTCATATGAATCCTACTTGAGAATACACAAAGGAAGCTTTAGATCCTTCCAATGATTTAATCTCACTACCCAAGGTGTTTACAATGTTTATCCCAATCCTAGAGACCCTCCTTACAAAGATACTCAACCCTCAAGTTCCCCCCTTTGTGAACCCTAGGCCTCTAGCTTCAGCTCTCCTTCAAAAATGCTGCAGAAACCACTTAAATACTAGTCACTGCAGTCCCAAAATCGCGTCACGGTTCTGTAAAATCGCGGCACGATTTTGTCTGAACAGCCGTTGTGACCAGTCCCTTTCAAGTGAAACTTAGTGAGGAAGTAGTTGAATCGCGTCACGATTTCCCAAATCGTGTCACGATTTTCCATCTCAAAGACCACACTCACTGCCTATCCAATCGTGTCACGGTGCCTAAAATCGTTAAAATCGTGTCACGATTTTAGGTTTTTCTGCAATCTCAATTTGAAGCCAATATACAACAGAAGGACAGATACCCTCATCCAATGCCACCTACTCATAATATATTATTAAGAAAAGAGAAAATATATATATGGGGGGCCAAAACCCTCATAAATCAAGGAGAAACGAAATAAAAAAAGAAAAGAAAAGCTAAGAAAAAATGGTCCTAAAAGAGAAGGTGCTGCTCAACCGCCTTCGGCAATCCGCAAGAGTCTTTTCATATATGTGTGTGTTATCTTGATGCATAACATATCTCTTTTAATTTCCGGTGTGGGTAGAGGACCACTGTCTCGGTATTTGACACCGTTTGTGCAAAAGACTTGGTGATCTCCAGGACAAGGAATAACCTCGACCATTGTAGTTAATGTTGTGAAACCACAACGATGATGAGTGGATTGGTTACCAATTGACCAAATTTCAAATTCCAAAATTCAACACAAATCCAATTGCCAACAAAAGTCAAACGCCGCAAAAGTCCACGGATTGAACAAAATGGCATTTGGATCCAAACAATACAAATATTACATGATGCAAGGAGAAACTCATCACGTTGAACAGTAATTAGCAAATGGATTTCAATGGATAAAAGATGAAGCTGAACGGCGCAAAACAAACCCTAGCATCTATTTCTCACCTAGAAAACACAAACACATACATGCAATAGAACAACAACAAGAATTCAGTAGAATTGGATAAACAACAACACATGCATGCAATAAAACAACAACAACAACATTTCAGTAGAATTACATTAAGGAAAAAATAGGGAAAAATGCATATACCACCGTTATCTTCGTCGGTGTCCCGGTAAGGAGCCAAAGTAGGCGTGATTTCATTCTCAACCTGCTCAGAATGCTGCACACGTGAAGTTCCCACTCCAGACTCCTCACTCAACATCCCAGCCATTCCCTGATCAAGAAATATTTCAGTAACACTCTCACATACTGTATCATATTTCAGTTAGAGAAAAATGATTAAGTAAATGGAGGAGATTATTGAATAGAAGGAGAAGAACCTGGAATCAAACAGCAGCGGTTGTGAAAAGCATAACCCTAAACCCTAAACAAGATTATTTTGATTTTTTATTTTAAATTGTAATAATGAAAAATTTCCCTTTTTTAATTTTATTTATTGTAATTAAAAGTTTACGTGAATTCGGCTCCGGTGTTCATTAGAGTCAAACAGTTCTTAAGACTCATTTGCGCGCTAACAGATGTACCTACAAATCATCTTCCTACATTGACACCATGAGTTAAACTCATCGATGAGTGTTAATGGAGCTACTTATATATCACCTATCTCAGGTTGACACCGAGAGTTCAACTCACAAATCAACTCCTTATCAACTGATCAATTTTCATTGATTTTTTTTCCTTGTGCCATGCATTTTATTTTAGAGATATGCAGCTTCGTCATCGTGAGCTTAGCTCAATTGATATGAACAATGCATAAAATATGCAAGGTTTGGATTCAAACCCCGACCACCACTTAAAAAATAGAGATATGCAGCTTCAATAGGATTTCAGGGTTTGTTTCTTTCTAAATTATATGTAAAAATGTACACTATCATTAATTAACATCTATGAGATATGGTAAAGAAGAAAAGGAAACACAGCCTAAAATGAATTCATGTTGGAAAAGGAATATTTCAGTTAGTGGTGAGCAAATACTTAAAAAATTGGCTAAATTGCATTTTTGGACCCTTAACTATTTAGGTAGTATCGCTTTGGTCCCTTAATTAAAATTCGATTTATTTTGGTCCCTTAACTTCTCTATGTTACACATTTTGGTCCTTTCCGTTAGTTTTAATTCAAAAACGTTAGGTTTTCTTCATCTTCTTCTCCTCTTTTTAATCTTCATATCATCTCCATTA
>Ga0315913_1008590_pt1 | contig 12080 bp, 2 predicted proteins | sample MpolsnodulesMG_FD_207736 | JGI IMG/M metagenome (GOLD analysis project Ga0315913, IMG submission 207736) | Medicago polymorpha root nodule microbial communities from Los Angeles, California, United States - small nodules | ecosystem: Host-associated > Plants > Roots > Nodule | place: USA... | reverse complement strand
TATAAAACTGATTGGGAGTTTGAATAACTTGACTCAATTTAGAGACGAGACTTTGATGGATAAACTTAAATCTGTTACCATATTTTTCCAGGCCATGCTAGTTTAAAACCAAAAAGAATTGACCCTTTTCATGTTTTCTGTGTGACTTCATTGCTTTGTCTATTTTCCAGTTTATTGCAGAGTCATAAAGGTGTTACAAGTATTCTGAAAATATGTTTGATTTTGGTATATCTTAATATCAAAGCCTCAATCCAAGATGTAGATATATTGCAGTTGATTTCATCACCACAATAGAAAAGCTTTAATGGAATGTTTATTTCCATTGTCTAGTACATTGATAGTTTATTTACCATATACAAAACAAGTACACTGGTGAAAGAATTATGGTAGGATTCTTGGCTTTTCATACATGCTTATAACTAGTCAGCAACTATGATCACAAAGTGTCGGTGCATTTTCTAATTATTGCTACAGATTAGGGTTAGTGAAGTGGCTAAACTTCAATTGAATATTTTAAAAAATTCATGAACTCTAGTAAATGCTAGGAATCATTGCTTTGTATAATTGGATTGTGTGACCTTATTGATCAAATAATTGATAGCAAGGTAACCATGTACCTATTCATGCATCAATAATCTCTTTATCAGGTTGGCAAGCAGCAATAACCTTAACCAAAAAACGTTGCATAGTTATTGACTGAGAGCTCAATAACTATACCTTCCATGTTAGCCGCTATATAATATCTTCATTATTTTTTATAATAATTCATCACATTTATAGCTTTTGGAAATAATTAATGACTTTGTTCATATTCAGCCAAACTCAGTTCATCACATTCTCTAATTATTGCTACTCATGCTTGCTTATACATATTCAGCCAAACTGGCATAAATGAATATCAGAATAAACTCAGTTCATGTAAAGTTTATCTGTTCATTTAATTTGTTATATACATGAGTTCTGATTCTTTATTTGAACTTTAGAAATTAGGAAATATTAAAACTAGCTATCTTTAAGTTGAACATTTATTTGCTCCCAGGAAAAGACCAAGTCTCTAGAGAAGCGAGCCTTGATAGTTGTGTAGTGGAATGCTAGCAACCCACATTCTAACACACACCTTTCAACACACTCTCTTTGATTGGTTAAAACTTACATGGGTCCTACCAAATCATGTGGGTCCCATCTAAGTTTAGTGGGTCCCATGTGAATTTTAACCAATCAAAGAGAGTGTGTTGAAAAGTGTGTGTTAGAATGTGTGTTGCTAGCATTTCTCGTGTTGTGTATCTACTTCCATTAGCAGTTGAGGCTTCCTGGTGTTAGCTGTTAGAAGCTTTTCAGCTATGAATTTTCGCCATTAGTTCTACAGTAGTGTGTGTATAAGCAACCTTTTATATAAATATGTGTGTGTGTGTGTGGCATTGGGAGGGTCCTCGATTGATGAAGCTTCATATAGATGGTAATGCAAGGTGGTCTGAAGATAGATAAAAAACAGATGCGTTGTACCATATATCGACCACTAGTTAGAATGGATATGTGGCCACTGTAACAAACTTGAAGAATCTGTAAACAAGTAGAAATTTGGGGCTACTCCAATGACAGTATGTTATGTTCTTTGCTTTTCAGCTTTGTGAAATGGTTATACTCAGTGGTTTGCAACTGGAATGAACTTCAGGCTATAATGACGGTGAAGCAACGTCTCCGAATCCCTGGTGCAGATGCCAGGAAGCCTATAACTCTATTTAAGACCAGGACTACATGTTACCAGTATCTTCTGGCTTGTTTTTTAGTTTAGATGGTCACTTTTCAGTGATTTTGATTCCAAATATATGATGCAATCAAGTTCTTACTTTTGACATAGTTGTGGCCAATGCTACATGCCCTTGGCTTGCTTTCAAAAATCTAAATATTTGTTATGGCTTCTCTTTCTTTGTCAATACTATAATTTTCACGTGGTATGCAATTTTAAGCAAGAACTATGCTGCTCTATGGATTTTTAACATTTTCACTCTTGTTTTAACAATTTTATGCTTACTCATCAATTTTCACAGGTAGTGGTGGTTGCTAACCTTATATATAAATCACTTAAAGTTTAAGACTATATGAGCTGTATTAAGAAACTCGTTATTCCTATCCATTCATTCACTATATATTGCTTACGTTTATGCAATACATTCATGGGTTTATATAACCATAAAATTCCAAAATTGCATTCCCTAATATCAGCATCGTTGTGATAAAGTCTCGTGTCAATGCAGGTTTGTTAGGATGCTTTGGTTCTATCCTTTGTTGCTTCAAAAATATATAAGGATTAAATAAGTTTTATTTGGTCTTTATAAAAATTTTCATAACACAGTTTTAGTCTTTAAAAATTAAATTTTGAGCTAATTTTTTGCGTAAAAATTGTGTATGATGTTCTAAATAAGTATGTAAAAAATCACTCAAATTTAAAAGTTTAAACATAAATAAAAAAAAATTGATTTTACAAAAACTAAAAGTGCTGTAAAATTTTACAGGGACCAAAATATGTCATTTTTTTATAACGACTAAAAACAAATTAAATATATTTATAAGACCAAAAACAGTCAGTTTTTCCTATATCTTCAAAATTAAAATAAAAAACAGTCAAGTTTTCTTAAAAATACAAAGAAAATTATTAAAGTAATTTCCGAATTCTTAATTATGATACAACTCCCCTAAAAAAAATTACGATACAACTCAACTAATATATATATCGCAACAACACTTCGTAGATTCACATCATCATGAAGAGTAGTACTTCACCTCTTTCTCTTCATTCTTATGATCAGCTAAAAAAGGAATCATAATAGTGATGATAATGAATGGTCGTCTCTTTCAAATGAGAAACAAATTTTAAGAATGTACAAATGTGAGATCTGCGGCAAAAAAGTTTAATTCCGGCAATGTACTCGGTGGCCAAAAAACATCCACCGTTCCAACCTTCTTCAACCTATTAATAAGGGCACCATCAAGATCACTTCGTTATTATCTTCTCCTCATGATGATGATGATAATAAAAATAAAAATTCATGTCATGTTTGCATGGTTTTTCCTTCTAACAAGGCTTTGTATGGACAGATGAGATGACACAGAAAAGATTGGAAGAGTATCCATCCGGAACGAATTAGATCACCTCACTCTGAGCAGCTAGCAATTAACGTTCATTTTAGCATCATTTGGAACAAAGCGGTTCCACTTAAAAGTGTCATTTTTTGCATGAAAAATGTTCAACAAAAGGATTCTAACAAAAAATAATTTATTACGCCGTGGGGTGGTGCTTCCAGGGGGTCTGAATTGTATTAGAGGTTGTGGCAACGAAGAATCCATTAATCACTTGTTCTTAGGTTGGTTGTTCAAAGGATGTTTTGGGGGAAGAAATCGATTAATCACGGGTTACGCCACCACATATGGAAGATGCTTTTCGAGAAGAAATTTATTTCGATCTTCAAGTGATTTGATTGGCTACTATCTGCATGGTGTGGAAGGTTCATAATGCAAGGATTTATATGAATTCGGAGATTGTGATGGATCAACTTCTTCAGCAAATTAAACTTTCTTGGTGGTGAATGAAATCGCATAACAATCATTATTTTTGCAACTTCCATATGTTGTGGCCTAACTCGTTAAGATGTCTTGGATATTTTACTTTGTAATGTCTTTTTTTTTTCTTTGTGCTAGCTTTATGCCATTATCTGTTTATAAACTTTTTTAATCCCTTTGTGGCACTCCTTGTGCTGCAAGGGAGGTTGATTTTAATATAAAGTCTCTCGACTTCTTAAAAAAAATAAAAATATTGATCGAGCATTACAATTTACGTAATTTACGAGGCAATCAAAAATCTGAATTCTATATTGCTAAAACCAGCAAGGCCAAACATATTTCGTATCATCAAGAACACATAGTACACTTAAACAAAAAAAATAAAAAAAATACAAACAAGCAGTAGCCTATTTAAGATCAGAAGTTTAAGAATCTTGCAGTTTCAAGCTCTCTAGCTGTTCCTGTGCTTTGACCTGTGGTCAAGAAATGAAATAACAACAATTTAGCCATGAGTCACATTTCACAAAACAGCACAATTTTAAATTGTGTTCCCCAAAAATGGCCACAATAAGTTCATACGTTTTCACAAAACCATTCTGGATAACTATTCAACTAGCCTAAACTCAAATCTGGTAAACAAATACAGGGAAGCCTAACTTACATTCTTTTGGCTAACATTTAATCTTAGATGGGAAACTGGTTGTGCTTGTGACATCATATTAGTTTCTGTTTGATAATAAGAGCTATCAAACCTTGTTTACGAATACCTTTTTTAAAAATGTGGTACAACATAAAATTAACTTTATTTGCAGGGCTGATTTTGTAAAGCCGTTAACTATTACATGATTCCTGTCTAAAATTTCTACATGTCTTTAATTTTATAATTTCTTCTATAAACAGATAGAATGCCTATTTTGGATTTAAAGCAACAAATTGAGATGAAGCTTATTTTTCACCAAAAGTGTACCCAAAACAATTCATTCGTCTAATTGGAGTATATATATATACAGAATTTCATCCAAGTTACTCTATGACAACAAATTTATAAATCCATTTTTCAGAGACTCCTGCCTACTCTGATAACGCATACTAACTATGCAAGCTTTTTACAAATTAATCAAAATATATTTTGAGAATTGAAAGGAAAACCAGAAATACTAACTTGCTCTAATTTCAGATCAGCATTCTTGAGTGATCGCAGAAGATGAATTATACGGTATTGAAGTTTTTCATTTTCTGCAGCAAGCACCTGAGCCTGAAAATCAAATAATTGGTAAAAGGATACAACCTGTTGCAAAAAAATTAAATGTATAGAAGTTGTAGGTGAGTATAACCTTCCGTTTTTCTGAAATTAACTCAGCATTCGCAACTTCTAGCTTTGACTGTAGATCATTAACCACTTTCAATTGTTCCCCACTCTCAGTATCTGAAAAAGTTTCAAAGACATGTAATTTAGGCCCATAGTATCAAGAACCAACTTCAATTTGAAAAGACTATTGCTTTGTGCTGTGTACCTCAGTACATACCTTTTCTGCTATTGATGGCAGCTTCAAGTCTAGATAAGCGTTCCTAAAATATTAAGTGGTAAGAAGTTAGTAAGAAATCCTTTAGCAATTCACAAATACAAAATACTTTAACGAAAGTCATCAAAAATAAAGTGAGAAAGAGAGCTTTAACTAAGCACCACAGTGAAGTAACTCCGATTTTGGGGCAAAAGGAAACAAGTTCACATGGACACAAGCTGCAAGAGTCGTTTTAATTGACAAAAAAATGATTATTAACATCAATGTCACCTCCCTAAAAGAATTCTGAACTTTTGTATTATGAATTTTGTGTTACATGAAATGAAGGCACAAGCCTTTATATACGAGAGTGTTGCCCACTAACCAACTCCAGTGGTCACAACAGCTCATAACAGAATATCACTAACCGCATAACAAATTTGAATAGTGATCCTAACACGCACACACACAAACACCCCCCCTCAAGTTGGAGAGTATATGTTTAATACACCCAGCTTGGATAATGTCAAAGAAAATGGTGCTGGCTCCAAGAGTTTTGTAAAGAAATTTGCAAGTTGTTTAGGGGAGGAAGCTGGGAGGATATGAAAAAGCCGAGATTGAAGCTTTTCTCTGACTATATGATACTCAATATTAATATCAAATCTGAGTCGCCACATATCCCCCTCCCCGGTTTGTGTATTCATTTCAGTATGTGTGACCACTAGGCCAATAGTCAAATAAAATAAAAAATGTTAAGTGCACTCATGACAACTTGAGTTTGAGGCAATGTGACAAGCTGAATGGCTGTTGCAATACAAGAGTACAGGTGCAGTAAAGGGAACAGAAACTTCCTTGCAATGTAGGTGATCCATTGGAGTTTACAAGTGGTAGAGGCTAGAGTGTGATATTCCTCTTCAAAGGAAGGATGAGACACATTGTTTTGCTTCTTAGCACGCCAAGAAAAACATAAAATCCACTGACAGATGTTCAGGTGTTGGGACTGGAAGACCTATTGGACAAGAAAAGGCTTTGAGAAGGGGCAGCTTTTATGTATCGAACAATTCTAGTCGCACCACCCAAACCTTTTATTCTAAAGGTTGAGTGAATAAATGTTTTACAGCTTCAATCTCATTAAGGGAACCTCCCGTTAATCATCCACACAAACAAGTCCAACAAGCAAAGAAAATAGAATATGTAGGGACAATTGTAATTTTACAATGATCTTAAGTATAGATTTAAATCCACTAAAACCTAGAGCGAGTCGCATAAAGTTCAGTTTCAAATAAGCTAGGTTGGATTGGTTGATTTGCCAAAAGAATTACTTACCAAATATCGTACCTACTGATACTCAAAACTCAACTTGATTGCAATTTACAATAAAAATAGATGGAATGTTGAAGTAGGCAGGGAAAGGGGGAAAGGGGTTATTTTGGACTATGCATGCCATCAATCAAAAGCATTTTTTTTGTGTTAGAAAGGGTCATGATAATCCGAAGTTCAGTCCGGAGGTAGTTAAAGTCTGACGAAGAATTACCCCACTTAGTAATCAAACTCAAGTTTTACTGTCCAATGATGGAGCTCATTATTCATTTGAGCCCAACTGTTATGTGGAACATGATATTTGGAGCACCCCACTATATGACGCACAGACACGACGTCGGTGATTACACTGACACACATCGGTGTCACCGACACGACGCCTATGATTACACTGAATTATGTCATTTTTTTTCTTCAAATTATTATCCGTGTCGACATATCAGTGTCCGTGTTAGTGTCTGTATGGGCCCACTTTCATACACTCATTGAACACCTCAATTTATCTATATACCTCTTCCTATCACATCTATCAAATAACTCGTTTCTTTCTCTTCAATTTAAGGTGTATACACGCACATGGGGTGTACACAAAACCAAACTAAACATTTTTCTTGTTATTTTGATGCTATGAAATGGAATGAGAACAGAAAAAACAAGTCCAACAACAACAGTGAGTCCATAAAAGCAGCAGAAAAGTGGTAAATTATAAACATGAGTAGTAACAACGATTGGAAGAAATGAAGGGTTTGTATGGTTTAATTATTAGGGTATATATATGAACAAAGTGGTTGAATCGGCAATGAAAATAAATAAATAAATAGTAACCTCAGCTTCAGAAGCTCTTCGATAGAAAGGCTTTAAGGTGACTTCCAACTCGTTTATTTTAACAGACTCCACCATTCTTCGATACAAATTCCTCTGCTTCTTCTCTCTGTTTTTCAATCTTGTACAATGCTAATCTCTAAACTGAGTCAAATTAGTTAGGCCTGTATTTAACATAATTTAGGCCAATTGAATTTCAGATCAGCCTAGTACCCACATTTTCATTTACTTTTTCACAGAATAATAGAAATATGGGTTAATATGTCTTTATCTGTAATTTGAGCGAGTTCTGGTTTAGCCCTTGTAAAAAAAAAGTTTAGATTACAACCCTATAATATGAAGATTCTCTACAAAACACCCTTGTAATATGAAGATTATCCACAAAATACCCCTGATCTCATCCAGACGCTGACATGGCACGCCACTGTGTAATTATTTTTATTTTTATTTTTTTTAAAACCTGACATGTGTGTAATGGACACTGACGTGGCACGCCACCGTGTAATTATTTTAATTTTAATTTTTTAAAACCTGAAAATTAATTTTAAAATAAGAAGCAAAAAAAATTTTAAAAAACGAAAAAATTTGGATTAAAAAATTCAGAAAAAAATTAATATTTTTTTACCAAAACATTAAAAAAATTAGCTTATATTATTTTTTTTCGAATGTTTCTAAAATTTTAATTTAATTTGGATTTTTTTAAATTTTTTTTAAAAGTTTCAAAATACAGTAAGTTTAGAAATTTTTTTATTTTATATATAATTTTTTGAGAAATATATATATAAAGAAAACAACCCCTTTCAGTTTTTTTGGACTGGCTATTTATTTTCAAAAATATCCTCAATTTTCATACAAATAACACATGTAACAAATAGATAAGAATAAATTTAAATATTAAAAATATTCTCAAATCTGTAACATGTTGTAAAAAAAAAATTTGGAATCAAATTTTCGAAAAAAAAATCTAAATTTTCCTAAATTTTTAAATAAATTTGTATCTAGATTTTTAAAAATAAAAATATTTTCTAGATTTTTTTTGTTGAGAAAATTTAAAAAACTTCTTTTTCGAAAAAAAAAATCTGTTTTAATTTCGAAAGATATATATTTCCATATTTTCGAAAATAATTTAAATTTTTTTCGAAATAAAAATTTTGAAATATGTATTTCAAAATTTTCGAAAATAATTTAAAAAATTTATGGAAAATTAAAAAAAATTTAATATATATTTTTCGTAAATTATAAATTTTGGAATTTTCGAAAAATGTATATTTCAAAATATTAAAAAAAATTTAAAATTATTTTTTGTAATAAAAAAAATCCTGATTTTATTTTTAACTTTTACAAATTTTGTAATCTTTTAAAAAAAAATGAAAAACAAAATTAATTATATAGTCAGCATGCCACATAATCAGATATGCACAGTCAGCATGCCACTCATCTCGCCACGTCAGCAATTCTGCACAGTCACATGGTTCAGGGGCTAAAATCAAAGAATCTTATTTTACAGGATTGGAATCTAAACTTTTTTTTTTACAGGGGGTAAACCGGAACTCGCCCAAATTACAGGGGGTAAATACATATTAACCTTAGAAATATTTTTAACGATTATTATCTAAAATCCCTAAAAAGAACGATTATTATCTAATTTAAAAAGAATATACTCCCTCTGTCCCTATATTTAAGCCGCCATTTGACTTTATTTTTGTCCCTAAATGTAAACCCCTTTTCAAATTACTAGATGTATTTTTTTTTTCCTAAAGATACCCCTAATTAATACTACAAACTTATCTTGAAATATGAAAAGTCAAATTTAATACACATAAAATAAAGGACAATTTGGTAATATTAACACACAAAACAGACACATTAATTACACTGACAACATTTCTTAAGAAATGTGAAAAAGAGAATGGATGCCTATATTAAGGGACGGAGAGAGTACTTTATTTTTTTAAAACAGAATATACTTTATTAGAGAAGTGTTAATTAAGATTAAATTGATTAATGTTTGATTAAGAAAAGAATATAAAAAAAGGTCACTTGATTTGGGATCAAGGTTTATTCATAAAAATATTTTTTGTGAGTTTGATACTATTCGCATGTTTTTTGTTGTTTTTTAAATAATACTTAAACTAAAGTTAACACTAACGGAGCGAAAAAATAAAGCGTAGGTATTTTGCGGTGACGTTGGATCACCACAAAAAACCTTTAACCTAAACTAGAAGCATAAAAATAAAGCATACACACACGCACACATGAATGATTTACATCAGGCCTAATATACACTCTAAAGTCTGCAGGAAAATAAATGACAAGAAAAAATAAATTATTTACATTAAAGCCTAGTTTACATTCTAATATCTTTGCTATAAAATAAATGACATAAATAACTATATAAATAAAATAAACAAATCTAATCCTAAAATATGCATGAGAAAATAAATAAAATAATAATAATTACAATGTTAAAAGATAAAAATAAAATGCATGCAAGACTTTAAAATCCCAACAACAAGTTAATTTGACATAAATCTAATGAAAGAGACTCTACCTTTATGTGTTGTTTCAATGGTGGTGTGATTTGTCTGGCCTTCTGGATCGGTGTGCTGGGTGTCTCGACCACGGATTTGCGGCGGTTCTGGATTGTTGTTTGCGTCTGTGTTACAAGGTTCTTGAGAGTTTGGACTTTGTGTTTGTGCCGTCTAGAAAAAAGGGTGGTAATGGGTCACGTGGTGGTTGGATACGACAGTTGTGCTTGGCATTGGCACGACTTCTAAATCGTGATTGCGTTCTGGATTCGGTTCTAGTGACGATTTGAACGGTATTCATATGGGTTCTGTGTAACTAGGTTTGTGGGTATGTGTTGTACGGATTCAGTTTATGGTGTGACAGTTGAGGCCGATTGAGATGATGTTAGGATTTGCGTTTCAAATTGTGGGGTGTTTGGTGCGGGTTGTGTGTGTGGGACTTGTGTGTTTGGTTTTCTCGAATTGGTGCAGGTTAGTCTTGCGTTGGGGACTGTTTGTGACTTGAGATGAAATTTTGTGGATCGGCTTTGTGTATAGTGGCATGTGACTGTTACAGTGTTTATGTTGTTTGATTTAAGTGTTTGATGATGTTTGATTGTGGTTTGTCATACCCCAATTTTTGACCTAAGATATCACAAATACATGTCGTTTGACCCTACATTCATACGCAATTTGACCTGATCGATCTCTGACGTTTCGGTGAAAATTTCGGCAGAGAGGTATTTTAAAATACCTCATTTTTGATTCCGAGTCTGGCCCTCTTCTCTCAATTTTTTTTTTAATTTAATTTTAGTTTCCATCTTCTCCTTGTAGCCTAACTTCAATGGCAGTTTCATGATTCTCATTCTCTAACCATGTCAGCAATTTTATCCTAGTGTCTTCTTACTCATGGAGAACAACAAATTTGAAGTATGAGTTTTCATTAACCATGTGAGCAATCAATTCTTTGCTACTAGTAGATTCCGTTCTTCTTATTAGCTAACATAGTAATCATCACAAATCATTCAATGCCTAATCAGATGTAATAACATATACCACTTTTTCAGAAATGTAGTTAGCAAGGAATACTTCTCCAAGAAAAGCAATACATGTCTCCACTTAACACAGTCCAAGGACTGTAAATGGAACTAGATCCTAAATGGTTAGGGAAATTCACATTTCCTCATTTAATAAATGCCCTATATATAGAAAAGAACAATATCCTAAATATAACAATATACTCACAGGATCGAAAACTTTCCAAATGAAAAATGAACATTGATAAACTTCTAAGGTCCATCCAACACTCAAACGAATCTGAAAACGATGATTGAGATCTAAAACTTTAAATTGTTGAAAACTAGTGTAACAACACAGATTAGAGAGCTTTGTGATATTCATGGATCGGGATTATAATATGTCGTGTACATGAGCAAAGTGATATATAATTTTGGAATGAGTTCGATAAAGTTTGCATAACCTTGCCATCGTAGCTTATAAAAGTGTTATGAATGTTTATCTTTATATGTAAGAATCATTTGTCTATACAACTGCTGGTTTAACCAAACATATATAGGCGCTATTGCCAGAGCTGCAGTGGCAGTAATAAGTTGATACTTAATAGTAAGATCTTTTTTCATGTTCTGCTACACTTCTTTCTGGAACAACAAGGAAGGATTGTAGGCATGAACAAAAAGATCCATTTCCTTCTGAAACAATGCACCGAAAGTGAATATTAACATAGTTTGTCTAAAGCATCATAAATAAATAAGAATACTAATGACATATTCTAAGTGGATAAATACATCATATATCACCAATCCTAGACCACAGTAAGTTCTATTATATTGGGTAAACCCTACATACAGCCCCTTGATTCCTCAAAAACAAGATAAACAAAACTCACTTTACCCATCCGTTCTCTTTCTTTGATCATTATTTTACTCATCTGTTCTATATTAAGGCAATAAATAACTATAGCTTCATTGTATGGAATTCTTTTTATCTAACTTTCTACAAGCCAATACGGAACTGTTATTGGACTGACATGGGTAGACCATTTCCAAAGATTGTTCAAGTCAAGCCAGCCAGCTCAGCAAGTCTTCAGTCGACGCTGGATTGATTGTTCAGGTCAAGCCGGCCAGCTCAGCAAGTCTTCAGTCGACGCTGGATTGATTGTTCAAGTCAAGCCAGCCAGCTCATCTCATCTTAACTTGATACCACGTGTCCTGTACGGACGATCATCGCGTCTCAACTCCACGCTCTGGATCACAACTTAATGGGCCTAGAATGACCAGAGAAAGGCCCATTAAGCCAACACTCTGAGGGCTATAAAAGGGGGACATTTAGATGTGATGGGGGGGATTTTTCC
>Ga0315913_1008589_pt1 | contig 12081 bp, 7 predicted proteins | sample MpolsnodulesMG_FD_207736 | JGI IMG/M metagenome (GOLD analysis project Ga0315913, IMG submission 207736) | Medicago polymorpha root nodule microbial communities from Los Angeles, California, United States - small nodules | ecosystem: Host-associated > Plants > Roots > Nodule | place: USA... | reverse complement strand
GGTGTTTTTTTATATATATCATTGAGAAATATTTGCCATTTTATTTATATAAATTTATAAATAATAAATATGTATCCCGTGCATGATTTTTATGTTAAATCATACTATATTAGAATTATTGTTGTTATTATTTAGAAGAGACATAAAAAAAAAACTTATTTACTAATTAATTAATGATCGACGGTTGTCCCGTCTCCCGTGTATGAATTGTACAACTATATTATTTGGTGACTCATTTGTTAATGAATAACATTTATCTAATGTTTTTTTATAGCCATACTTCTAAAGAATATAATAATTATAATAATAATAATAATAATAAGAATAAAGTTTATTTTATAATATGACATTAAGATAAATAAAAAAGAGAGGCAAATTATTTTTACTAAAGAAGCAAACTTGAAAACGTGTAATTTTCTAAAAAGTAGTTGTATGCTTCTTAATATTAATCTCGTGTATAATTTATAAATAAGAAATATTTTATAACTCTCTCAAAATTATGTTATATGCGATAATTCAATCAAATATGATATTTTTAACCAAAAGGCCAAGTATCATAGAACAACACACTCCAAAATATATAAAAGTAAAAGGAACAACAACAAATAAAGGTGGGGGAGTAGACCAAGACCACCTTAATGATAGATAAACCTAAAATTAGGCACACCTAGCTTGTTTTTCACTAAGCTTTCCTTAATATAAATAAGAACTTCATTTCAGACAGTTAATTGACTTAAGGAAAGACCTACATTAACTAAAGAATATGCACAATGTTTTCCTTCCTAAAGACACGTGAAACCAGAAAATTCATGTTTGCAATAATCCTTATAGTTGTTCTAGCAATTTCTTAGCTACCAAGGAATAGTACAAGAGTTCTTGAAAGTTTGAACTACTAGAGCTGAGTCTGATACTAACCACTAGTTTGTCAAACCATTCTGATGAGCAATCTCAATAGGTCTCAATGCTCTTGAAATCTCTTCGTGATAATAAGCTGAACCCATGTCAGAATTTTCAGCAAAACAATAGATAAAATTTGCTTCATGGTTTCTAAAAACTCAACCACAGGAGGATGTTATAGAGTTTGAAGAAATGCCAGGAGACATCACCACTCAAAATAAAATTCTTTATCCATTTTTCAGTTTCTCTAATCAAAGAAATGCCATGAATAAGTAGATATTGTATGCAACAACGTACTATGCACAACATACTTCACTAGTTGGATTCTTCCATCTATGGAAAGTAAGGAAGTTTTCCAAGAAGAGAGCTTCAACTTCACCCTATCAGCTATTGGCTGAAAATAGTCGACCTTAATTAGGTCTTCCCTTAAAAATATGAGATCCTAGATAATTTATTTTTGTTATTGGTGTAGTGCCAAATCATACTCAAATAATCACACATAGAAATATGGTGATCCAAATCGAGTTCAGGATTTTATAAAATATCTTCGCATCCAAACAACTTGATTGTAAGAACAGAGACAATGAACAATTTAATTAATAACTACTTAAAATTGTTTTCAATTTTTTTAATTCTTTTCTTCACATAGATTTTTTTTCTTCCGAATTTCAATAATATGTTAACAAAAATGTTACTCTCTCTCACACACACATTTTTAATGCGTTATAGGTCTATATCCCCTAGATTTTTTTTGAAAAAACTTTTAGCTTTTTGGAAAAAAAAAATGTATATAAATTATGTAAAGTATTTATGGTCAAACAAATATTCTTCATGTATTAATTATATTTTGAATAATTTTTTTTTAACGGGGAAAATAATAATAACCCTATTATTTTTTTTGGGTCAAGTAGTCTAATTACTATAATGCATATTTTTTAGGGTGAATAAATGGGGTGTTCGGGATTCCCCTTTCATATAATAACGCATGTAACTGCCAACTGAGCCATGAGACTATTTTTTAGGGGAAATAATAACCCTATTATTAGTTATATTAACGTGTATTTTGATTTTCTTTTTATTCATTTTTTTACAAGCATTTTGTTTTATACATAGAAACTTTGACATATGTCCTCGTGAGTTTAGCTCAGTTGATATGGACAATGCATAATATATACTAGGTCCGGAGTTCAAACCCCGACCATCACAAATAAAAAAATCTGACATATGGAAAGTTGTAACTATTTATTTACTTTTTAAAATTTAATTATAATTATATAGTAAGATTAGTTGTTTGCCATATTAAAAAAAGTGAGATGAAAACGCAGAGTAATAAAATTTATTTATATAGATAGATTTTAATTATTATTTTTCATTAGTATTTAATTCAATACATTCTAAAAAAATTCCATTATTTTCATCACATTATTATTTGATTTTTTGATTCGTTAATATTTCCAAAAAGTAGATTTAAAAGATGCATGAATTACATTTTAACCAATGTAATTGAGTAAAAAAAAATGTGATAAACCTTATTATCAACTAAAAAATAATTTAAATTAAATTTGGGTCCCTAAAAAATTTAAACCCTAAAAAAATAAAACATAAAGTTTTCATCCTCACAAAATTTTTAGCTTTGTTTTTGGTACCTAATAACAAATTTATGTTCATATGAATGTCAAAATTATAACTCTTTTATGTTCAAGATGTGTCCATTTTATATCCGTTTATTATGCTCAACCTTTATAAGTTCATATTATTATGTTACAAAAATGTCAAGAACGTGTCAAAATTATATCCATTTGGGATAAAAAAACAAAACAATTTTTTTTATACGGATGAAAACATCTCTTTTTAGGAACTAAAATCAAAATTTATTATATTTACTGGGACAAAAAACTTATTTAACACTTAAATATTATATCGTCAATGAGGTGCCGGTTTGGTGTATGAGTTTGACTTCTATTCTCTAATTATGAAACTTAATGTCTACCAAAAATACAATCTTATTCCTTCTTAATATTTTGACACGTCATCAAAATTGTATCATTTTATGTCTTATTTCAACCTGTTTTTTCTCTCTTAAAAACAAATAAAAACAAACTCACTCGATAAAACACACTAACTTAATCTTTTTTCAAAAGAATAAACAAACTTAATCTTAATCTCAATCAGAACAAATTTTCCTATAATTCAACTTCTAATTATCTAAAGAGTTTAAAACAATCTATTGTCTATAATATATATCCTCTAATTATTCTATAATTATGAAAATTAATGTATACTAAAAATATAATCTTATCCCTTCTTCATATTTTGACACGTCATCAAAATTATATCCTTTTATGTCTTTTGCTTCAACCTCCCCATATTTTTTCTCTCTTAAAAAAAAATTAAAACAAACTTACTCGACAAAACACACTAACTTAATCTTTTTTCAAAAGAATAAACAAACTAAATCTTAATCCCAATCAGAACAAATTTTCCTATAATTCAACTTCTAATTATCTAAAGAGTTTAAAACAATCTATTGTCTATAATAACTACAAAAGTAATGAATGTAATACCCAAGGTTGACGAGGACGGGGAGTGGTCTCCGGTGCACAAGGCACGACAATGAGCGGCTCACGACAACTTCTAGAGGAACCGAATCACATCGGAATGAGAGGGATCCTGAGGTGGTGTAGATATGGGACTACATGGTTGAAGGAAGGTTTATAAGAATTGTTTGGTACTATCTATATCAACAAGATGCATCTTCTTTTTGGTAACTCATTCCATAAGAACTCCACAGTTAAGCGTGCTTGTCTTGGAGTAGTCTTTGGGTGGGTGACATACCGGGAAGTTTCCCGGTAAGCGTGCGAGTGAGGACAAAACACGTTGAAAAGACTCGTGTTGGTTTCTAGGGTTAGTCAGCAATACTTAAAGTCGTTTGCGATGTTACAGTGACCAACAAAAATACAATTTTGCCCCATCTTAATCTTCTGACAACTCAACATATGTATACTCTTTTGTGTGTTTAGTCTTAAAAATCCTATTTAGATGAGAAAGAAAATAACTTTAAAAAAATTGATGTGATTTTGTAACAAAAAAATTCTTTTATATTGTTGTATCTAAACAATTTAAATTATTTTTAATAAAAATGATTTTATTATGATAAACAAACATATCATAAGTAAGTGCCTTATAGAGAGATCTTTTGGACATTTTGTACGAGTTTTGATTGACATTGATTTATCTGCTAAAATTAGACATCAATTATGGGTTGAAAGAGAAGGTTATGCTTTTCTTGTTAAAGTTGATTATGAAAATTTGCCTCTTTTTTGTTCACATTGTCATAACATTGGTCATAGTTTTTCGTCTTGCAAACTTGTGAAAGTGGATCAAGAGAAATCAGATGCTTGTAAGAAGCATAATGGTTTAGGGGATAAATCTAGTCTTGTTCAGAAGAAAGATTTGGCTAAGGAATCAGAATCAGTTGAATGTGTGGCAAATAATGCTACTGAAACTTGTGTTGATAATAATCCTCTTTTGGGATTTGTGGATAGTACTAAATTGAAAACTATTGTTGATGGGGAAATTGGTAGTGATACCTTGCATCCAAATGACATGGGTACCAAAGATAACGAAAATTTGAGTGTTTCTACTGAATAATGATCGAAAAAGGCTATTCACGAGGTCTTTGGATCCAACTCTTCTGATTTAGCTAATAGTGAACAACAAAGGGAACATTATCCTGATATGCGTTTGGTTGGTTTATGGAGTGATGCAACGGAAAAATCAAATGATATTGTCGTTGATGATAATTTAAACCCCAACGTCGCTCGAGACTTGGAGGTTTTAAGGCAATATGTTTGGAGGGGAAATGATGCTACAAACACTAGGCCTCGAGCTTATACCGATGAGGAAGAGATAGCAGTTGCTGTCAATTATCTAAGGAATTTTTCTTCTACCACGGAGGAGCCTTTCACTGAAGTGGTTTCGAAGGCTACTAGAAAGAATTTGAAGGGTTTTCATGTTCACAATACCCGCTCTAGGGGTAAGTTACCTGATTGACTTGAAGACTTTTTTTAACTCTGTTTTCTTTATTTGCTCTCTTTTATTTTTCCTTTTGGTTTCTCTGTTTTGTATTTTCTGCTCTTTTCTGAGTTTGGCGTTTGCCTCTCAATTTTTGTTTGGTTTTCTTGCTGCAGAGGGTTTCGGTTCATGTCCCCTCTCTTTTTGTTGTTGGTTATCTATATATCTAGGGTGATGCAGGTCATCTGCACCTCATTTGCTTAAAAAAAAAAATAAAAGATAGTTTTTTTAAAGAAAAAAAAATATTTTTTAAAACATCTAACGAAAATCTAAGTATTATTGAATGTCAAAATTATTTTTATTTTAAGGGTCCTGCTAACCGGGGGCACCGGTTAAGCATACCATAATAGAGAATTATTACCATAAAAGGAAACCGTTTTTGAATTTATTATAAATTAATTACACAATTTCAATGCATTAACTACTATATAATTTCCTTTTACATATCCTTAACTAGTGTCCCGGGGGCATCATTTAGCATTTCCCTTATTTTAATCCACAACAAACGACCCTATGAAGTTTGTAATAACTTTTGGAAAATCACTTTAAATATTATTGTATCTGTTTGTTATAATTTTTTTAAAAAAAGAAATAGGATAAACAATACATCTAAAAACAACTGCAAATTATAAAATAACATAACTTTGAGAAAATTACAAAATATTTGCCACTTGTAGATTATACATGGGATTAATATTTATTACAACCATACAACTATTTTTTAGAAAATTTTCAAGATTGATTCTTTTGTATAGATAATTTATCTTTACTTTTTGTTTATCTTAATATCATGTTATAAAATAATATTTTTCATTGTACCAAAAAAAAATTCCTTGATTCGGATTGTTAATTATTATAGATTTTAGCAGTATAACTATAAAAAATATTGGATAAATTATCAATGAGTCATTAAATATTCATACACGAGACTCTTAACAAGATTTTTATCATCAACGACATCTTGATTATTTATAATATTTTCAATTTTTTTCTACCACTTTATAATATTTAATAAAAACTATTTCAATGATTTTATCATGAGTAAATTATTCTTTCAAAAAAAAAATCATGGAAAAATTGCACTAACCTCCCTTAAGGTCTTCTTAAATAACACAAACACCCTCTCTATTTTACTAACAAAACATTAATTTTCCTTACTTAGTTATCAAAATGACAAGTTCTTCCGTTATAATTTAACATGGTTTAAGCTTTGTTAATTCCACTTTTTGAGCAATTAACTCCTTTATATGAGTATGAACTCCCCAAACTATATAAGAGTTCAAAGAAAGTCCTATATTAGTCATTTTGTTAGCATAATGGTTTCCTTTCCTATATATATGAGCGATTATGTTCATTTGTCTAATCAGAATGTTGTAATTATCCCGTCTATTTTTTAAGGAACATACCATCAAAGAAGATTTCTTAAAAGCCTGAACAACTAGAGATGAGTTAGTCTGCAACCAAACTTAAGACTTTGGTGATTTTTTCAAACTGAAGAGATCACTCATTGTTCCTTTGTCAATATGGTTTAATTTTTAAACTCTAATTTAATAAAATAGATATATCGAAGATTATTTTCTTTTCATTAGTCAACCACAACGTCCATCCATCTCTATATTCTCTTTTAGTCTCTTCTTTAATTGTCGATGTTTGATTCTATTTGTTGGTAAAAACAATTGTTATTGTTTCTCCATTGCGAGAAAACAACCTCATCAACTTATTGCAAAAAGAGAAAACAAAAACATGATATATCAAGCTAATATGACTGAAATTAAATTGTGTATTTGGAAGGTTATTGAAGTGAAATTGGATAAAATTAGACGATGTGCTTGTGTTGTTTAAGAAAATCTCAAGAAAGGTCAATGTAATTTACCCTTTGATCATTAACGTCGTCTTTATCGTTAATATTTTTTCCATTTTCTCATTGCATATAACATTGCAATTCCCTTTGACATATAACCCCTACTTCAACGTCCAACCCGTGCTTAGCACGGGTTTGTTGCTAGTTGTAAACAAAATTCAAATCTTTTATGACAAAATGATAAACTCGTGATTGGTGTCATTGTTATAACTATTTTTATAAATTCGTCAAAAACATAATTATTTTGTTAAAAATAAATATAATAAATAATGTTTACCCTATTTTGAAAAATAATTTAAGTTTTTATTATACATAGAAATTTTTATGTATGACAAGTTGTTAGTATGTTTTTCGTTTAATTGTTAAAATTTAGCAAGTTGTAGGTTGTTTGCTAATTTTGAAAAAAAAAAATGTTTAGATGGATTTTAAATTAATATTCTCAATGCATATAACATTGCAATTCCCTTTGACATATAACCCCTGCTTCGAGGCCCAACCCGTTCAAAGCACGGGCCCGTGCTTAGCACGAGTTTGTTGCTAGTTGTAAACAAAATTCAAATCTTTTATGACAAAATGATAAACTCATCATTAGTGTCATTGTTATAACTATTTTTATAAATTCGTCAAAAACATAATTATTTTGTTAAAAATAAATATAATAAATAATGTTTACCCTATTTTGAAAAATAATTTAAGTTTTTATTGTACATAATTTTTTTTATATATGACAAGTTGTTAGTATCTTTTTCGGTTAATTGTTAAAATTTAGCAAGTTGTTGGTTGTTTGCTAATTTTGAAAAAAAATGTTTAGATGTATTTTAAATTAATATTTTCTAAATAAATATGTTTTAAAATATTTTTATTTTTTCATCATATACTATTTTATTTCATACTTTACTAGTGAAAAGACGGGCATTTACGTGTCCGTCTTTCTGCTCTTTTTATTGCGCTAACGTTTGAAAATTATGAACGAAGTTTTTTTTATGAAATTTTGATTTTGATTAAAACTTAAAAAAAAAAAAAGTTTGTTGCTTTCAAGTTATAAAAAATCAAACTAATCATGATTATTTATTTCAATGACACCGACAATATAACAAACAAATATATATATAATCTAAATTCGTTTTTTAATGACTTTGAAAAGATATTTGTATTGCAGAATCCCCCTCCGGTCAAGAAAACCTTGAAAAGAATCATGATGATGATTCAGAATCAGTCGACACTCTCGTTAGCGTCGAGCATCGTGACGAAGCCATAACATATTCACCCTCTTCGGGGAACATTGACCAGCAACTTGTAGTTTCATCAATTCCAGTGTGGTCCAACGGGATATATAATTTCTGAAGGAATCATGGGCTAATATGGCTTAGAATGATGAAGGTATTAACCTGACAGATTCAAAATTTGTTGATAATCAACAATTTCAACTGGTAGTTCATAAGAAAAAGAAGAATAGGCAGAAGTCGCAGGCTGAATCTAACAAAGGGAGCTACGCTACCAGGCTGAGGGTAGGTGCTCCTAAAAGTGTCCAATTTAAGCTTTGATTTTTCTCTTTTCTCTTATTTTCTTTTCTTGAGGGTTTTGGTTTATGTCCTCCCCTCTTTTTTGTACTTTTTCTTTGTTTTTCATATGATTAGGGTGTTGCAGTAGGAGACCCCTCTGCATCCCATCTTTTGCTTGAATTTTTTTTTCTTTTTTTAATAACACCAACAACGATCTTTATTATAGAAAGAGTTGTTGAACGGTATAATTGGAATGATGAAAAAGCAAATATAAATACACTCATCTAATTTGTTACACTTTTTAAATGATAAAGGAAAAAAACAAAAAAATTTATATTCATTTTTTGAAGGAAAAAAAAAATTTCATATCTTGTTTGTTACATTTGTTTTAATATTTAAATTTATTATTATTATCTATTTGTTACATGTGTTATTTGTATTGAAAATTGAGTATATTTTTGAAAAGAAAAATCAAACCCAAAAGTGCTTAAAGGGGTAGTTTTCTTTATATATAGTATAGATATAGAAGTATAGATATAGTCAAATTTTTTTTTTTAAAGTTTTGTATTAACCATATTTTAATTGATATAATAATTATTTATTAATTAATATACAATAATCGTATTTTAATGGTTAGCATTTCCCTATTTTAATTTATTATTATATGTCTATGTTCAGCGGTAATAGTTTGTCATTGTAACCTCATGATACATAAATCAAATTTTGTTATAAATAATTGTTTTTGTTTACAAAAGTTGCAAAATAATTGTTTTTTGTTTACAAAAGTTGCAAAATAATTGTTAATGTTAATTTAATTAAAGATAAATTAATTAAAAATAATTTTTCCTAATGTTAATTAATTAGGAGCTTAATTGTTGAGATCTAAATCTCTAAAAATGGAGATCCGAAAATGGTTGCAAATAGATTTGATGAACAACAATTAAATTCCATATATCATAAAGTGGTGTTTTGAGCTCTGAAACATGTGGTTATAGAGTTTGTTTGTGATTTTCACATGTCACTTTTTCCCTAACAATTGTGCATTATTATAAATCACATTCGACGTGTAGTATCTACTAACAACATACATGCCTCGGTCTCTCTCATATTAAGATGTGAATAAATGAGGTATCTAGATCCCCGTGAGTTTAACTCAGTTAGTAGGGATATTGCATATTATATGTAGGGGTCGGGGTTCGAACCTCAGACACTCCACTTCTCCACAATTTAATTTTGCGAGCTCTAGCCACTAGACTACTTGACAAAAAAAAAGAGGTATCTAGGGTTCGAACCCCGACCCATTGTTAAGACTAAAAATAAAATATTTGTTCGAAATCATGATTATATTTTCGACAAGTTAGATGGGTTATTTAAACATGCTGCAAAGTGCAAAGAGATTTCGACCAAGAACATACAGACTTCGACATACTGCATTTTCGACCAAGTGCTTTAATATGTTTCATTGATATGGTTTTCGACCGAAGATAAGGAGAAATGATCTAAAGTTGCAATTAGAGTGCAATAAGGCAAAGTGGAGCGTGTGGCAGCAAACAAGGTTGAAGTGCATGGAAGTTATTTTCTAGTGTCTTAAGAAGTTATTTGTACTTTTAATTTAGACCGTAGGATTTAGTGGTAGTTTTTCCTACAAGTCTACATATATCAGTTTGTAATAAGAACAAAAGGTTGAGGGGCGAAAAGAGATGGATTCCAATCAACCTTTACATTTTCTGCAATTTAATATTGATTTGTTCTTGTGTCATTCTCCTTTTTCTTTTGCAATTTGCATTTCTTTTCCTCTTTCTTTATTTTCCTTTCTTTTGAATATGCTCACTTGAGTATTTTTCTATTATGTTGTCATGAGACAACTTGTTATTAAAAGTTGTTGGATGCAATTCTAACATTAATAAGAACAATAATTTTGTTCTTAAAGAACACATGAAGTGATATCATAAATCGCGAGACTTGAACGAACACTATAAAAAGACATTTATCCAATCCTAACGTGTTCATGGATGATGTAGTTTACATTATCAAAAATCGGTGTAAACAAATTGGTGAACCCGATGTGAAACTTCAAGTTTAGCGTGATTCAACACTTTATATGCATACAAAATGGTTTCAGAGAAACATAAACCGTACATGAAATGGTTTTTAGGCCATATTTTAAATAAAAAATTGTTGTTGAAGCCATTAAAGGAGGACGCCAATTGAATTGGAGAATCTTATCAAAATGGTTTTGAAAAGTTTTACAAAGAGTGAAACTGAAAAGTTTTAGCCTTTAAGAGACCTCTAATGTTTGAAAAATGGTGATTCAATCTCTATGGTTAACAGCGTCCTGGAAAATTTCTGGATAAACAAGTCAGATGATAACCGTAAAAAGGGTTTTTGAAACCGTAAATTAAAATGATTTTTTGAAAGTTTTATAAAGACTAATATTTTAAAGCCAAAATAGAATGAAGAATAATTGGTTTTTAAACTTGGCTGAATGATTCAAATTAAAAAGTCAAGAGTCTGGGCTTGAAGATATGGACCATGTCTAAAAGAACAATACCATGAATTTGTTCTCTTTCAAAGTCGTGTACAATGGTGTTTGTTCTTCAAATTTTATTTATGAGGAGTGCTAAATCGTACGAAGGAAAATTTCAAGAATGGCAAGAAGGGTAACATGTCAAGAATCAAAGAAGCTACAAATAGAGTTTAACGGAAATCCGGCGAGGCTTGGTGTAAAATTAATGGATGAACAGTCATTTGTGCATTTCGTTGGTTGGATCCCTCATAATAATTATCATTTCCCTTTATTTAATTAGTGGTCTTAATTTTCTAAAAATAAAGGATATATGTGTGTTTTGAAGTGATCCATAAATGATATGAACACATACTATCCATTGATCTTTGAGTAATTTATTTGAATTTCATTAAAGCCAATATATATTTTGAGACCAATTCACATTATCAATCCACTTTGGATTTATTCAAAGGATTACCAAATTTGAATTTGGCTTGAAGAAATGAAAAAGAAAATGATTAAGTGGTCGAAGAAGATCATACAATGTTCAATTTTGATTAAAATGTCATTCCTCTCATTTCTTTCGAGAAACAACATTTTGGGGGGCCTCTGTCAATACCAAAAATAAAATATTTGGTCGAAATTATGATTATATTTTCGACAAGTTAGATAAGTTATTTAAACATGCTGCAAAGAGATTTCGACCAAGAGCATACAGACTTCGACATACTGCATTTTCGACCAAATGCTTTAATATGTTTCATGGATATGGTTTTCGGCCAAAGATAAGGAGAAATAATCTGAAGTTGCAACTGGAGTGCAATAAGGCAAAGTGGAGTGTGTGGCAGTAAACAAGGTTGAAGTGCATTGAAGTTATTTTCTAGTGTCTTAGGAAGTTATTTGTACTTTTAATTTAGACCGTAGGATTTAATGATAGTTTTTCCTACAAGGTCTATATATATCAGTTTATAATAAGAACAAAAGGTCAGATCCTATTTTCTGAAAGCCTTATAACACCCATGTTGCGTTGGCAAACAGGTTGAGGGGCAGAAAGAGATGGATTTCAATCACGCTTTACATTTTTTGCAATTTAATATTGCTTTGTTCTTGTGTTATTCTCCTTTTTCTTTTGCAATTTGCATTTCTTTTCCTCTTTCTTTATTTTCCTTTCTTTTGAATATGCTCACTTGAGTATTTTTCTATTATGTTGTCATGAGACAACTTGTTATTAAAAGTTGTTC
>Ga0315913_1008588_pt1 | contig 12082 bp, 7 predicted proteins | sample MpolsnodulesMG_FD_207736 | JGI IMG/M metagenome (GOLD analysis project Ga0315913, IMG submission 207736) | Medicago polymorpha root nodule microbial communities from Los Angeles, California, United States - small nodules | ecosystem: Host-associated > Plants > Roots > Nodule | place: USA... | reverse complement strand
CAGGGGTAACGATGAAATAGTGTATCAACTAAAATGATCTATTTAAAACTTTTGAAATTTAAAAGACTAACTTGAGAATTATGTCAAACTAAAATGATCTAATTGAAACTTTCGAAACTTAAAGAGTTAACTTGAGAATTCTGTCAAACTAAAAGGACAGAAAATAATGATATTTGGCCTATTTATTAATTTATGCGGCAAACATTATTGGATACATGGACAATAAATTAAACTCTTAGTAAAAATACTTAAAAATTGTTAGGGGCCGTTTGGTGCATAGGATAGGAAGACAGGATATCATATCATGTTTTAATCTGTTGTTTGGTGCACCAACATGAAAGGATAACTTAAACCTGTTTTTAATCCTATCCTACTCCTCCTTTGTTATTTTTATCATTAGTTTTTGGTGGGTTAACAACCTGATAGCATAAACTATCAAATACGCGTACCATCTATTTTCACATACCTCCTTCGACTCCCACTGGTTCTTCTACCTTTCTTCATGTTTTTTTTCTTTCTTTTTTTTCTTTCATTTTTTTTTACCGATTTTCTTCCCAATTGATTTCAATCCAACGAGATATGTTGTTGCTTTGCTTTCAACCTGATTTTCTTCTTCTCTTCAATTCGTGATCTTCTTCTTCTCTTCAATTCGTGATACTCTTCTTACATGTAAATCTACTTAAAAACTAAAATAAAAAAATAAATATAAAACACCAAAATAAAGAATAACCCTAAAATTATAACATAAACATCATGCAAACATTTTAATTACATTAATCAACTAACATCTACTTTAAAAGTGAATTATAACATGTAAACCTACTCAAAAACTAAACTAATTTAAATCTACTAAAAACTATAAAAAAAAACATTTGTAACAACTAAAATGTAAGTTAATAACTTTATGATGACTTACTTGTGATTTTGTTGAATAATTTTGGTAGGATTTAGTTGGGTTTTTTTAGAGAGATTTTGAGAGAGGTTTGGTAAGAGAAATGATATTTGTACAACCACTTTTTAACAACTTTCTCTCTCATACTCACATTATCCTCTTATTCTCTCTCTTCCTTTTTCTCTCTCCATTGTTTTTAACCAATGAAAAGAGAGAAAAAGAAGTTGTCATCATTGTCTGAAATAGTTGTTCAAATATCATTACTCTTTTGGTAAAATGAGAGTAATAATGGATGAGAGAACTTCTGCCAGATTTGTAGCAGAAACGCATCGGCAATTAACTGTTGAGGTTTTCCTCGGTAGTTAACTGCAATCGATTTCTTCTTCATTTCGGGGGCTTTCATATTTTAAATATATTTTTCAGCCATATTAAATATGTCAAGCAACAATTCTGAATGATAAGCAAAACAGTAAGATTTGCAAAGACGGTAAAAGACCTTGAATTTCGGGGAGAGAATAAAATCAAAAAAATTCAAAAATGAAATGGCTCAACGGTCAGTAGCCAGCCTGTAAAAGAATTAAAAAATCGCTGTCAAACCAACCAAGGTGAGCTAACCCTAGTTAATTCCTAACCATACATTTCAAATTAGTTCTTCCTTTCTTTCGCTCTATTATATAACCCCTCCTTCATTTCTATTATTCTTCACAAAATTCAAAAGGGAGAAGCGTCTTAATAAACGCCGCTCCTCTTCCGTTTTCTTCTTCTTCTTCCTCTTCCTTTGTTCGTTCAAATTTTCCCGAGAAAATGAGAGAGTGCATTTCAATCCACATTGGTCAAGCTGGTATCCAGGTCGGAAATGCCTGCTGGGAACTTTACTGCCTTGAACACGGCATTCAGGTAATTAATTAGGGTTTCTCATTTCCATTTTTTAATTCTAGATCTCAAATTTAGGGTTTCATGATTTTTAATGATTTCAATTGATTAATCGATGCGGTGTTGTTTTTCAGCCTGATGGCCAGATGCCCGGAGACAAGACCGTTGGAGGAGGAGATGACGCCTTCAACACGTTCTTCAGCGAAACCGGTGCCGGAAAGCATGTTCCACGCGCCGTCTTCGTAGATCTGGAACCAACCGTCATTGACGAAGTCAGAACCGGTGCTTACCGTCAACTCTTCCACCCTGAACAGCTCATCAGTGGCAAAGAAGATGCCGCCAACAACTTCGCCCGTGGTCATTATACCAGTACGTTTCCATTCTCCCGTTTTTGTTATTGTTTGTTTGAATTTGAAATTGAATCTAAATCTGATATGAGAATATGATTTGTATTGTGGTTCAGTTGGGAAGGAGATTGTTGATCTTTGCCTTGATAGGATCCGAAAGCTAGCAGATAACTGTACCGGTCTGCAAGGTTTCTTGGTGTTCAATGCTGTTGGTGGTGGAACCGGATCTGGTTTGGGTTCTCTTCTGTTGGAGCGTTTATCTGTTGATTACGGGAAAAAATCCAAGTTGGGTTTCACCGTTTATCCATCTCCCCAGGTTTCAACTTCTGTGGTTGAACCCTACAATAGTGTCCTTTCAACGCATTCCCTCCTTGAACACACCGATGTTGCTGTTCTTCTCGACAATGAAGCCATCTATGACATCTGCAGGCGTTCTCTTGATATTGAGCGTCCCACTTACACCAACCTCAATCGCCTTGTCTCTCAGGTATATACTTAACCCAATAAAATGGATCTTGAAATGTCTGCTTTTGGATTTTGAATTATGTAGCTAATATCGAGGTTTACTTGATTAGATTTGATGAGTAATTGAATTTGATCTTGAATTATGTAGTAAATATTATGCAACATATATTGAGTTGTGCAACAAATATTGAGATTTGTTTGATGTGCTTTTACAGGTGATTTCATCCCTCACTGCCTCTTTGAGGTTTGATGGAGCCCTGAATGTTGATGTAACAGAGTTTCAAACCAACTTGGTTCCTTACCCTAGGATCCATTTCATGCTTTCCTCATATGCACCTGTTATCTCTGCTGAGAAGGCTTACCATGAGCAGCTTTCTGTTGCCGAGATCACCAACAGTGCTTTTGAACCTTCTTCCATGATGGCTAAGTGTGACCCTCGCCATGGAAAATACATGGCTTGTTGTTTGATGTACCGTGGTGATGTTGTGCCTAAGGATGTGAATGCTGCTGTTGCAACCATCAAGACCAAGAGAACCATTCAGTTTGTTGATTGGTGTCCAACTGGGTTCAAGTGCGGTATCAATTACCAGCCTCCAACTGTTGTTCCTGGTGGTGATCTTGCCAAGGTCCAGAGGGCTGTGTGCATGATTTCTAACTCTACCAGTGTTGCTGAGGTGTTTTCCAGGATTGATCACAAGTTTGATCTTATGTATGCTAAGCGTGCTTTCGTGCATTGGTATGTTGGTGAGGGTATGGAAGAAGGTGAGTTCTCTGAGGCTCGTGAGGATCTTGCTGCTCTTGAGAAGGATTATGAGGAGGTTGGTGCTGAGTCTGGTGATGGAGATGATGTTGATGGAGATGAGGATTATTAGATCTTGCAGGATTTGATCTCTTGTTTGTAATGTGCTGTTTCAATTTAATTTCTGCGACAAAATTATGTGTTGTTTTTTAATGTTGCTTGTTATCATTGTGCTGTATTTAGCACAAAAACTTTAATCTACATTGTGTTTCGGTGAATCTCTCTTTCTTTGTTGGTACTAAAATCTTCCTAGTTAAACTTAATTGGATGAACGTTTTCGTTATTGGATGAAGATTCCATTGGCAGATTGTGTTATCCAACTCATGCAACTACTTTCACCTTTGCATTATGCTTTATTCTTTAAGCAATGTGTCAAAAATTAGATAAATCCGGTTTTGCTTGAGTATTCATAATTTTGTTTTTGGATTGTTGGAAGTCCTGAAATGTTGTCTGTATGTTGCTTTGTTCGTAATCAATGTTTGTTCTACTTATAGTTTGTCAATCATGTTTTTTAATGTTCTTTTTGGTAAATAACTTCATATTCAAGTTTCTGCTGATGAGTGTTTTGTGAGCAAGGTTTGCTATTAGAAATTTAAATCTTTATGGGATGCTAGACTGTTGTAACGTCTGTGTAAAGAAACTCAATTGTGCAACAAAGACTTGAAAAATAGCCTTTCTTTTGAGAAATCATTGTGTCAACATAGGTGGCATTTAGGGTGGGGGAGGGAAAGAGTTTCCACCATAGGAAATATGTATTGATCATTAGATTTTAGATCTTATCATAGACTCTCCACACTATATTTTTTTCCATTGTCTTCAACCTCACAGCCTGCAAACAACCCAGAAAAAATTCCCAATACTTCATAACACTTTTAACAGTTTCACAAAAACTATTCATAACTTCCATGATTCAATGTTCCTTTTAAATCTAATGGCTAGAATCTACTTTTCTATGGTGGGAAATTCTTTCCCTCACCCACCCTAAATGCCACCGTCAACATATCTCTTCAACTTTTAGAAATTTCAACGTGACTCCTTAGCGGACTAAAGGAACCGTTAGGTAATACATGTGATTGTTATATTTACGTTGCAAAATAGTTAGATTTGTAGTGTAGCTATTATATGCATTGAAATTATATCGCGACATGACAAATTGAAATTTTAATTGGGAAATGTGGGAATTTTAAAAGAGGAGGGATCCATTGACTCCAAGAGTAAGTTACTCCAAATCATGACCCTTGAATCTAATATGAATTAATGGTTGTGATTAATTTCTACTAATCCTCACCTCGCCGTAATTTCTCTATTCCTTCGGAACAGCTTCTTCCTAAACAACCCAGAACCAACACAATGAACAAATCACATTAACTTCTGGCCATCGATTCACACCTATGAACCTGGATATCTTCAACCTCCTAGAATTGGCTTTGAAAATTTGCATATTATATAGTTCGGTGATCCATCCCTTAAAAAAAATAAAAAAATTTGGTGATCCATGAATTTCAAAGAATGATCGATCCACACATCGTAATTAGGTGATAGCTTTATGATTTTGTCAATAACTTTATTGGATATCAAAATTCTAGACAATGTGCATGAATAAGTAAATCTGATTCGATCAACATTATGTTGATCTTCTATCAAATAAATAAAATTCTATTGATTCAAAAAATCATTATATCCTTCGTGCAGACTGTGCCTGACATACTGCGATTAAATTGATTGTGTTTACCGAGGTAATTTGTGAGTTGTTTAGGAAGAAGGAACAAAACAACCTTATGGTAGGGGATTATTAGTAATTAATCACAGCCCTTCGTTAATATTAGATTCAAGGGTCATGATTTGGAGTAACTCTTTAAACTTACTCTTGGAATCAATGGATCCCTCATTTTAAAATAAAAAAATATGAACAATTGAAATGCTATAAATTTTTAATGAATTAACTTGGTTCTTTGCATTAATTCTGGTAGGCAAAGCCTTTCATTCTTTGAGGGAAGCAAAGCCTTTCATGTGACAAAAACTTATAAATAATGGCGATCCCATTTTACTAACCTAGTTAGACAGATAATTCACTAACCACCATACCATAAAAATGTATTTATTCCTTACGGACCCTGATTATTTTTTTTGCACTTAAATGTATATCTTTCCTCAGCATATTGAAAATTACATATCACGGACTAGTAGGAACAATGACAAAACCACCCTGCCGGAAGAGATTCAGCACATGCCATGTTATTTTCATTTTGGCTTGGTTGTTAGCATCCAAGGAAATTAACACATTCATCTACGTGATGGCATTGTCACCCATCATTATCTAATAATGGTAGTATTTGTAATGCTCATTGCAATTCTGTACTCACCTACTCTCTTTTTTTTTTGGCGTACATTGTAATCACTTTATTCTATTCACGGAAGATGAGAAAACTCAGCAACGAAGGACTTTTCCTTTACAGCAAAGAATTTAGACCAAAATATCAAGTTAAATCTTTCAACAACGTCCAAGCTTTTGAACCAAACGGTCCTCTATCTCAGTTCTCTTTTTCATGATAGCGGCGTACTTGGACATCACCTCCCGATCTCCTGCACTAGCTGAAAGTTTGCAGCTTAGAGACGTTTTCTCCAATTTATCCATGTACATATCTGATATTGGTAAGTAGCCACCCTTCTTGTTGCAGAGCCAGCCATGAGCAGCTCTCACTGCGGCTCCAAGAGAAGCTGAATCTGTCACCAAGTTTACCATTTTCATTTTAATTAGTTGATTTTATCACACTTACAAATAAGGAAAACAACAAGATCACCATTTTCATGAATATAAAAGACAGTAGTGGAAATATCATATAACTTAGGGTCTGTTTTTTAAGATTAAATAAAAGTGATTATTAGACAAAATAATTTAATTTTATTATTTAGTCTCTCATCTATAACGCACATTAAAATCAGTGTTTTTTTTAACAAAAATCAGATGTTATTTAGAAGCTATAAAAAACATCTCATAATATTTTTTTTTAAAGATTCTGATTAATTTCAAAAGCTTAAACAAACACAATTAAAGCCAAAAAATGATTTTGAAGTTGAAAAAAGTAAATTTTCTCTCAAAAAATCTGTATCCAACTGGCTCTTGAAAAATGGAAAAGAAACTAACTACTAGCTATCTTGTTTCACTGAAATGTAGAATAAATGGCAAACAATAACTTGTCAAATCAGATTTAAGGAGAAACAATTTTTATTCATAATCATTATAGGAATCTATTAAAGGGCAAAGTGTATGTTAGACAGAATATTAGTTTGTTTAGATATCTAAACATAATATAATAACATAAGCATAAACAAACTTTCACATCACTAATACTCTCTCAAGCAGAGATTGCCAATATTTGCTTACCAGGTCTTTGAACTGTATAAACATCACAGCCAAAAATTGAGGCTATTGAGCTGAGGATGGAATGATTGGCTGATGCTCCACCAGTGGCTATAATTCGCTTTGGAGGAGAAGGCATACCAAATCTTTCAGCATGAGCTCGCATTGAGAGAAATTGACCCTCAATTAATGCCCGTACCTGCAATTTAGCTTACTGTTCAACATTTATCCAGGATTTCAACTACACCAATCAATGAGTTGTCAGGTATTTCCTAACCTCAGATGCAGGATCAAACTCCTTCACCTCCTGCTCCTTCATTCCATCCAATCCGCCTGAGAAATTTTCTATAACATAGCGGTGGTAACCAACTGGGTCCGTAAAGAATTGTTAGTAACTTCTCGAGTAAAACAAAGTCAATTTGGTGTCGAGTAGAAGTAATTTAATAGGTGGGAAAATCAATCCCTGACCTGGAAGAGGAGGTAGAATTTCATGCTCCTTGTAGTAGAAACCTAACTTCCCACCTGTTAACAAAAAAGCATTGTGAGATTACAGACCAGAGTGTGTTTAACATAGCGTAAATTTTATGATACACACCATTCAAAGGTTGTGTTTGCTGCAGAAATTTATTGAAAGTATCCCAAGATTTTTCTGCATAACTGTTGCGCACATCTGACAATTGAGATCGAGCACAGAATTAGAAACTACCGGAATCATTTTAAGTGGGATGTATATGCAGACAAGCAAAAATTAAAATCGACCGCAACGCTACCTTCTCGGGTAAGGGACCCATTTTTGTAAACTAACATTACCATGTAACCTTCTGCGTCGACCGGACTAGGGAAAACATGTCCCTCTAATCCTGGATTAGGATCTTTAGTGATCATAAATACCTGAGAGACAAGATAGAATGCATTATATATAACTAAAAGAAATGGTGTTACTTTGCATTATAAAAAATTGGTTAGATGTTAATATGGAAACATGTAATGGAATTTAATTATAAAATCGTCAGCGTTGCTCCATTGGCAGCATGTGAAGCTTCTGTAATTTCCTAGGTTTTGCAATAAGCAGTCGTGACAAACCAACAAAGGTAAGGTAACTTAACAATATGTATAACATACTGTGTCACTAGTGCCAAGGCTGATGGCGAGATCTCCTGGAATATTTAGAGTCAGACCTGCGGGTATGGATAACATTTTTAGGATGAGCAGAGAAAAATATAGACAATATAAATATCTTTCTTTGGCCAAAGATGGCAGCAACAAACACAACATGAATTAGTTTTGAAATTTTCATTTTCCTCCGTGAGAGGTTGATTTTCATTGTTAAAACTTCGATTGAAGTTTATAAGTAAATCTTACTGGAAATAATGTTATGAAAAAATTACAGTACCTGCCACACTGTTAGGGTTGTCTCCTGACCATTGAACAACCAAGCAATCCTTGTTAAAGTGATACCTAATGTGAAACAAATAAACTTTATTCATCGGTCTACCAATTTAATATGGCTTGTTGCTCTTGCAACAAGTGGATGTAGAACCATAGTAGTTTCATACTGAAATTTAAACATAGATTTCCCCATACATTCAATAGGTCATCAGTCATTAGACAACATCGACCATTTCGGTCAGCAAAGGGCTGTGAATCAATTCGAAATCCTTACTATATAACATTTTGTTCAAACTTGTTGCAGACAGTTTGCAAACAAATAGCTATGTACCATGTAGGCCTGTCATTAAAAAATGGCCAAAATGCAGAATATCCACAATCCAGAGTAAGTTGCCAGTTATTGCAATTATATGAGTGGTAAATATTTAACACAATGTATCCATAGTTTTTTCAAATTTCAAATGTTCCACTGTGGACTTCTCATTGTACAATTAAACACCAACTCCAATAGATAATATTAGACACTCTAGGATATGTTACTTGAGTATTGATGTGTTGCAAGTCTACAAGTAAACTATAAAAATCATTAGATTTTGACAGCATATATCATATGGGAATGTAATAAACTACGCTTATTTTTTACTTTCATTCAAAAGGAAAAACAAACCTCTCTACAAAATATGAAGCAATCTTTCCAGCAACGGCATATGCAGGAGCCAAATCTCCAAGTTTTGACTCCAAACCAGGGGCAGTTGCCTGTAACAACCATCAGAATTCATCTATATTGATCAAACGGGAACATAGGAATACCAGCTAGTACTTGAAAAAACAATTCGTAATCATTTAAAACCTCAAGGGCAACTTTAGACCAAGCCTTTTTCTTGATGTCCATTAAATTCAGGCCTGCACCGTCAGAATGATCAATAGCAGCATAAGAACCAATAAAAAGCGACGCCATAAATGAGCTAACAAGCGAGATCCTTTCAGTGTTATTATAAACATCTGGCTGAAGATCAAATATTTTTTTAATTTGAGGGCCCGTAAATCGTTCATAAGCACGTGATCCCGTCACTTTAGCCAGCTCCAAAGCACCCCCACAAGCTTTCTCTATTGCCCTACACTCATTAGTAGTGCTACAATCCATCCAAATTGGAGATTCCTTAATGGAAAAAGCATTCTCAAGCTGTTCCAACAACGGTTTCTTATGATCCAATGATGACAATATTTTAGAACTACCATTTTTCCAATAAACACTACCATGTTGTTGTCCACTACCAGAAACAGCTGAAACTTTGGAAAAATCCAAATTTGATTTAGAAAGCTTTTGGAAAATGAGATCAAGAGCTTCCACCCACATCAATGTTGGTGAAACAATTCTGCCATTGACAGAAGGGTCTCTATATACCCCGTCTTTGGTTTTGTAATGGGGTAAGTCTGAATCAAAGTGAATCAATTCAGAAGCAATGATATTGAGATTTGAATCCAAAACTGTTGCCTTTAACGATCTTCAAAACAATAAAAATCCAAACTTTAATTTCATGCATGCAGTAAATATAACATCAAAAAAATTCAAAAATTGAAAATAAAGATATGAAATTGTGGGAATGTAGATGTAAACTTACTGCGTGGAACTGTCAAATCCGAGAAAATAAGAGTCCTTGGGAAGAGAAAATTCGGCCATTGTTGTGCTGATGAATGAGATGATGATGATGAATATATAATTATTTTTTTGATATATAAATATAAAAATAGTTTTGGTTTTTGGATGAGAACAAATTGTTTATTTTTTTCGGATAGAAGGATAAAGATCTCAAATGTTTTATTTTGTGGGTCAAGTCAAATCTTGGATATAGATCCACTTCTATCTCATCATGTTACCGTAATCACATCATAACTATGTTTTAAAATTAAAAAGATAGCAATATTAATAATATTTTGTTTTAAGAGGAGCAATATTAATAAATATTTTAATGGTCTTTATCTATTTAAAAACTTTTATAAAAAAAATCTATTTTAAAATTATTATTAATAAAAAATTGGATTTTAAAAAAAGTAATTTTTAATAAAACTCTTGTAATTAAAGTTGGAAAAGCATGTTGACAAATACTAAAAATCGTCAGGTCATATGTTATGATCAGAGTTTAAACTCCGACTATTTTACTTGTGTAGATAAGTTTCCAATAGCTCTTGTCATTTCATTTCGTCTATCTAAAAAAAATTGGAAAAATGTAACAAAAAAAAGTTGGAAAATTGTTAATTTTGTTTAACCAACATAAAAACCTTCACTTAAAATAGTTACTCTCATATACTCCAAATGCTAAGGGTGGAAGCCACGACTCTCTTGTATGATGTTCCTTTGAGCTCATATAAACTAGGGTTAAATATGTTTTTAATCCCTACATTTTGCGCGATTTTGAGAATAGTCCCTACATTTCAATAAATGTTTTTAAAATCCCTACATTTTTCCTCCGTTAGTGCAATTGGTCCCTGCCATCAGTGCCATGTTGATGAAACGCAAGCCATCATAACAAGTTCAACCCCACCCCACCAGATCTCCACCACAACACCTTCCATACCCGCAACAGCAAGTGCTTTCAACGATAACATCATCGCTTTCGGCCTCCAAATCTTCCCCTCTAAACCAACATATTTCACCGAAAGCGTGACGAACACTGGCGATCCGCATCTACGACGCTGCGGAGAAAGATCGTGGTGAAGTTCATAGAGAAGTTCTCTGTCGTTTTCTGGCGAGATTGAACCGCCAACATTGGCATTACGTTAGAAATTTGACAACAAGGACTATTTACGCTAATGGAGGAAAAATGTAGGGATTTTAAAAACATTTATTGAAATGTAAGGACTATTCTCAAAATCGTGCAAAATGTAGGGACCAAAAACATATTTAACCCTATAAACTAATATGATATTCAAGATGGATTCAAAAGACACTACAAATGACATGGAATTTAAAGAGGAGATCAAATATGAATAGAGGCATGTCACTTTAAATTTAAGAGTATTTTATCCCCTTTTATTTTTTTGTTATCATTCTCTTAATCAACACATACTCAAATAAAGATATACATGAGAGGAGAGATGTGGTGACCCGAGTTCAAACCCAAAATTCTAAATAATATATCATTACAACTAAACAACTAGATTGTAATAACAGGGACATTAATATTTTTAAAAAGAAAATCTCATATAGTGGCTTTGATAGGGGTGTTTACATATATTCTAAACAACTAGATTGTAATAACGGGGACATTAATATTTTTAAAGAGAAAATCTCATACAGTGGTTTTGATAGGGGTGTTTACATATATTATTATCTAAAAGTGTGATGATGTTCCGACATGTATTAATAATTGATTATCAGTGGATTTTCTTATTTTTGCTTTTGTAAAAAATAAACCAATTGGATGTAAATAAACCAATTTTGTTTTAGGAGGTAAATAAACCAATTGTTCATGTTAGTAACAATGCATTTTATATCTCACAAAGATTCTAGCCCCAACTCATTGAAAGCAACACGCGTCATTGTTAATTGAGGAATGTTAGCAACACTTATTTTTCAATATTTTTTTTAGTATTTATTATTTTGTTGGATGAAATTAATGTATGTTCTACCCTTTTGTATGAGTTCAATTTTTAAAGTATAAATCTACAATGATTTAAAACAATAAAATAGTAAATATTAAAGAGAGTGTTAAAAAAAATTGTTAACATTGCTCTTCCTAATTTTGTGTATGTAACCGTGACACATGTATCTACCACAGTAGGTGTGTTAATTTTTGACTTAATAACAGTTTTCTCCCCCTAACTTTCACAAAGTTGCGACTTTGGCCCCCTAAGAAAAAAACTACAAAACCGCCCCCTAAGTTTTGCAATTGTAGCAGTTTTGGCCCCCAAGACCAATTTTTGGTAAAAAAAAATAACACGAGTCACCTCATTTA
>Ga0315913_1008587_pt1 | contig 12082 bp, 4 predicted proteins | sample MpolsnodulesMG_FD_207736 | JGI IMG/M metagenome (GOLD analysis project Ga0315913, IMG submission 207736) | Medicago polymorpha root nodule microbial communities from Los Angeles, California, United States - small nodules | ecosystem: Host-associated > Plants > Roots > Nodule | place: USA... | reverse complement strand
TTTTGAAGAGAAGGATAAATTAATGCTTATGATTACTATATTTTTAATTTTAAGAATATTATAATAACATAGATTATATTTGAAGAATTCATATAAACCCTTCAAAACCCCCCAAAACCCTCCTCCAATACAATTTTTTTGTTCCCCAAATGAGGAAAGTTTTGTACTATGAAGAAAAATTACCCCCCTAAAGCCCTCCCTCCCATTTTCCTCTACTTCTTCCATTTGCTCATTCCTTTTTTCCAAAGCCTTCCTCTCGCTTCCCCTCCAAACTCGCAAACAAAGCCTTAAGGGATATGTAGGGAATAGGATGGGGGAGAGAGGGGATGACAGGAATTATTTTAAATTTTGTTGTTTGGTTTATTGTTTTGGAGGGATAGGAAGATGAAGGGATTAGAGGGGAGTCAACTTCATCCTCACTTAATTGAGACTCTCCTCCAATATTGGAAAGATTTGTAGGGTTGAGAAGATTAAGTAATTCCATATAAAGTTTAACTAGATCAACCAAAGTATCCTTATAATGCCAAGGAGAAATGTGTGTTGTGTCTGACCTTCCTTTCATTGAGGTTCTCTCTCTATCTATATCTCAATATCCATGGTGTAGTTAGTGAAGTTGCATGGCTGTCAATCAATGCTTGGTTCATGTGCAGGGTAAATGAGAAAATGGTGCGTGTAAATTGAACAGAAAGAAAATAGAGATTAATTAGTTGGCCTGCTTTGTCTATGTTTGGGTGAGTGTTTGGAAAATGTGTTTCAGAATAAACTTGATTTTGTAAAATTGCTTTGGTCAGAATTGAATTTGAACTGGTGTTATTTTTGTTATGTAGTCTAAATTTTGCAGCTTAATACAAACACTTTTAATCACTTCTAGCTAATATGTGATTTAGATGTTAGATTTGATCACTTTTTGCTAACAACAACTAAACATCTATACTTTACTAAAAGTTAAATCAGTGTTGTTGTTTTTTTCCATGACAGAAAATACACTTTGTTGGTAGTTGAGTTCTATGTCTAAAATTTTCTTATAAAATGACTTGCTGGTGATTGGTTATTTTCTTCTAATGACAATAAACGAAGCATCATCCAACCCAACAAACTCGATTTTTTAACACCAACAAATGTAAGTCTACAACATTGTGGATATACAGTTTGAATTTTATTATATTTTATGCATTACCCTGTGTATTATCATAAATCATGCTTTTGTTTTGTTGAAGTTATGAATGATAGACAATGTTTGGTCGTCTCGTCTTTTGTTATCTGCAGTTTATATAAATAAACAAATAAACGGAAAATAAATGTCAAAGAAATGATCATTCAGTATCCTGTGTGGTTGAGAGGAAAATTGGAGGGATGAAAATGAAGAAATATTTGTGTTTTCAGTCTTTGGATTAGCTTTATAACATAAATAGAAATTGATATTACTACCTGTATTTGACTCTGTAATTTTTTTGGTTCCCAACCCATTATTTATCTGTGATGTTTTGGGTTTTTATTCCCCTCAATGCCAAACATTGTGTTGTCAAATTTTGACCTCTTCCATTTAGTACAATATTACCTTTTGAAAACCACTCAAAATGACCAAAGCTTGAGGCACTACCACAAATGATTTTCATATGGGTTTGCAAAGAAAGCTGGAACTCTGGGATCATGGAGAGAATTTATTGTATAAGAACAAAAGGCCCTTTGCTTTATGTGTTGTCCCTTCATTTTTCTATGTGGCAAACTAGCTACTTGTGTCAATCTCTATGGTCAACCCCGTGCACGGGGACATGAGGCTTCTTTGGACTTGAAAGTAACAGTGCAAGCCAAGTAGCTGCTGTGGCGGTTCTCTGTGGCTGCACCTTAGACCCATCCCTGGACATTGACACTCTCAATAAACACCGTCGTTGATCCCTTCAAAGACTGTCACATGCAGCAAGTTATGAGTCATGATAGTGATGGGGAAGGGAGTGTTGTGATAAAACTATGCATAGTTTTTATGTGAAAGTGGGGCAGGGGGAATAACTAGTTCAAATTAATATTTTAGTTCTGTTGAATCCACTGTAATATTGTTTCTGCTTTTCAGCATTTCTTTGGAGGCAAGCCATAGGAAAATCTGGAGGTAGAGGAAAAAAAAAGTGGTAAAAAATTCAAATACCAAAATGGGAAGGGTTAATTTTGTCATTTTAACTATATATTTCTTTTTTCCATCTTAACAAATACAAGTATTTTATTTTTAGTCACATTTCCTTAGTTGGATATGGTATACTCCAGTGCATTGTTTGCATCTCTTAACTCAAATTAATGTGCCATAACAGTAATGGAATCCATCGTGTAAAAGTAGCATATGATCGCATGCCCAATATAAGAGGGAAAAATGTTCAAGAGAGAAATTAAAGCTTGTCATTATACCCCCAAACGCAAACCAAAAAATATCATCTCTTACAGTGATAAGAGGTCCCACGCATATTCATTCCACCAACACATCACCCATATTCTTCTGTTTGCAATTGTTATCGCACATAAAGTTAACTCTGATTCTACAGTGCAGTGTACACTATACGTAATGTAATGAAATCTCTCATACAACAGCGACATTCCATCTTTCATTATTCCTTTGTTATAAGACAGATGCTATTGTCTACTCTAGTCTATGTGTGTGCTCTTCCTTTTTGTGGGAGTGGGATGGTAAAGTTACAAAGAGACCTATGACATGCATATATATTGCAAATGCAAATCATCCACTTTGGCCCTTCATGATGTGGACACCATACTAAGATGTCACATGTGATCTTTAATTTGTTAATTTCTTCACCTATTCAATACAAAAAAGTAGAAAGTTGAGGCTCCACGATTCATTTACTGCCAGCCATAAGTTCTCACATTGATAAAAATAAAGTCTAGGGAATTTACTCTTTTCTCAAAGTATTACTAGTATTTTTACAATATATCCAAACTTAGTTTAGCTTCCAATAATTCAATTACTTAAGGTAAGTTATATACACTTTTGGTCTATGTTGTTTAAGCTAGGTTCGATTTTGGTCCTCTAGTTTTTTTTCCAAGTGATTTTAGTTCCTCTATTAATTAAACTTTAATGTGAAAAATGGCGCAATTAAGTCTTAAAAGTATTAACCTTTTATTCATTTAACAAGAATGGTTTGTCGTAAAAGAAAAAGGGCCTACCATGACGAAATTATTGAATCCCTTATCCTATTTTAGTACCAATAACATGTCATGTGGTGCATACTGGATAACCAAAATGAGTTACATCGATGACAACTTTTTCATGTGAAAAATTTCTTTTGAAGTTGATTGGGTGGCAAAACAAAGTTACTTCTAATCACTTGGTTATATATTAATCCGGGGACTAACATATATAAGACCTTGACACCCTCTTAAGAGGCGTGAACAACATCGTTTATTTACCTCCTAAAAAAACTAATCTTGTATGAGAACTCAGTCACATTCCTCATGTTTTCATTGACCCCATCCACCACTATCTTACAATACAGCTCCAAGATAACACATTGAACACCTAACTCATGCCACCAACTTAGTGATTTCCATAATCACTCAGGTTCAGATTCTTATGGTGACACATGCCCATACCATAATCTCAATAACTTGACTTTAAAAAAATTACTCTAGAGCGTTAGAATGAAATGACTTGGTCAGTTTCCTAATAAATAAGAATCAAAACTCCCATCATTTGATAAAATGGTACTAATGCTCAAAATATTTTTGTAAAAGTCAAGTTATTGAGAGTATTTTATATCTTCAACAGTGACCCTAACAATAACGACCACCTAATCAATTATGAAAGCTTAATATGATATGATGATGCATTGTGACTGCAACATGGGGCCGACCGGAGCTGCAATATGAGAATGATGGAGAAGAAGAAATTATTGACATATATCCAACCATGTGAACCTGTGCCTCCTCCTAGTGTGAAGTGAGAAGTGTGAACCTTTTTTGGTCAAAAATTACAAACAAGAAAGAATTTAAAAATGAACAGTATTTGTAGATTCCTAACATTGCCCGAGTCGTGGCGCATAAGACAAAATAGCTGCACAGAATACCTCACTTTTCCTTTCAATTTCATCCCATTTATTCCAATGCTTCATTCATTCATTCAACCAATAACATATCTATCTATTAATTAACTAGCCACCCAAAGTAGTAATAAATAATGGACAAACCATCATTTTAGTTTAGCCCCTTGAAGTGTAACTCTCACATTAATCCATGAATTAATTGTAATTGCAAACACATCCATTTAGTTTTCAAATAGTCAATTTGTTTTTTGTTGGCTAATTTAGTCTAAACAAATTAGACACTAAGGATATATTTGCAATTTTAATGCATTTAAGTACTATATAGTAACAACATATCACACATTCAGATATAAAAATGAATATTTCCCCAATAAATAATACTTGTCTCTTTTTTTTACAGAATATAATGTACAAATTCTAAGTTAAATTTTCACAATATCACTGTAATAACTAAAGTAGTCCAAGACTTTGCCAGCAAAAATTTCACTTTAGTCAAAAAAGCACCTTAGCTAGGGTCCATCCCTTTCTTTCCTTTCAATTGCCAATATTAATCTCATTCCATTATATGAATAAAGTAAATAGGGCATGGAAAAAGAAAAACAAATAGGTTAGAATAATAGTTGGTGATGGAAACCATAAATCAAGGAAAAGAAGAAAAAAACTGAAAACAGATTTAACAATAGTAGAATACAGCTCCTCCTCTAATGATTATCTAATTGTAAAGCAATCCACTTTGGATACCAAATTCATAAAAGTAATGAAAAAACCATAGTCTTCATCTTCTTCATTACTTGCTCCTTTGATCATCAATATTCAATATTCATTCATTCACATCACATAACACCATGCCTTCAAGACAATTAACTTCTACAAGTTCCAATATTTTCACCAAACCAAAGTTTCTTTTCATAGCACTAACCATTTCAGCTTCTGTTGTCATCTTCTTCTCAATACTTTACTTCCTTTATCATCTTTGGCATTCACTTGTACATAGAGCTAAGACCATTCCTTTTGATGCAAGTGCTCCTTTGAAGCTACAAAGATTTTCTTACAAAGAGTTAAAGGTTGCTACCAATGGTTTTGACACTGCTAATATAATCGGCAAAGGTGGTTCTGGTACTGTTTTCAAGGGAGTACTTAAAGATGGAAAATTCATTGCCATCAAAAGGTTGGACTCTTTGTCTTTGCAATCAGAGAGAGAGTTTCAGAATGAGTTACAGATTCTTGGAGGGTTGAGATCACCTTTTTTGGTGACCCTTTTGGGCTATTGTGTTGAAAAGAATAAGAGGGTTTTGGTTTATGAGTATATGCCTAATACAAGCTTGCAAGAGTCACTTTTTGGTGATGAGTGTTTTTGTTTGAGTTGGGAGAGAAGGTTTTGTATAATTATGGATGTTGCTAGAGCATTAGAGTTTTTGCACCTTGGATGTGATCCACCTGTGATTCATGGTGATATTAAGCCAAGTAATGTGTTGCTTGATGCTGAGTTTCGCGGGAAGATCTCTGACTTTGGTTTGTCAAGGATTAAGGTGGAGGGTGAATTTGGAGTTGACTTGTTTAGCCAGGATTTGGGGAAGAGCCAGGATCTTTGGAAGAGTCAAGACCTTTCAGGTAATTTGACTGCAGAAACTCCTGTAATTGGCACTCCTGTTGAGAGTGTTAGTGAAGTTGATTTTGCTCTTGCTTTGCAAGCTTCTACTTCATCCAAAAATAGTAGGAGTTGTTTAAACGTTAAAGCTTTGAACTTGAACTCTTTGAATTATAATGCAAATATTGTTGGTGAAAGTGAAAGTAGGAATGTAAATGCAAAGGGTAAGGAAATTTCAAGTTTGGATACAGGAGGAGGAGGGGATGATTGTTGGAATAGTAATAAGTTTGTTCCTTATGATGATGAGTTCTGTAGCACTGATTATAGTAAGGAGTTGGCTATTAATAATGCTTGTTTGGTTGATGAAGAGAAGGAAAATGGGAAACAATGGGGAGAAGATTGGTGGTGGAGACAAGATGGAAGTGGTGAATTATGTAGTAAAGACTATGTCAAGGAATGGATTGGAAGTCAGATTTGTCCATCAAATGCTGATTGGGATGATGGTATTGGCAGTGCTAAGATCAACAACATTCAGGAGAAATCTGAGTTGGAAAATTCAAGTCCAATTGATAAAGCCAGTGATGTAAATGGACCACAATTACTACAAGTATCTGTGATTGAAAATGCAGATAATGGAGTTGTAGATATAAAAGAGCTGAAGGGAAAGAAAAGCCACAACAAGAAGAATAGGAAGATGCAAGAGTGGTGGAAAGAAGAACATCTTGCTGAATTAAGCAAGAAAAAGTCCAATAAGCTGAAAAGTCTTCAAACCAAATGGAAGAAAGGCTTGAAAGTGCCACATTTTGGTTTAGGTAGAAGGTTCTATCTTTGCCAACGTAGTAAGAACTATGGAGAAGAAGGACAGAATGAGTGTGAACAAAATGGCGAGTTTAGCTTCAGAAGAGGTTGGAGGAAAAAAAGCTCGCGTTCGATTGGAAGTGATATGTGGAGTGGCGATCTTTTCAGCCGTGAACTCAGCAGCACAACTAGCATGAGAGGGACATTGTGTTATGTAGCACCAGAATATGGAGGGTGTGGATTCTTAATGGAGAAAGCTGATATCTACAGTTTTGGAGTTTTGATTCTTGTAATTGTATCAGGTAGAAGACCATTGCATGTTCTTGCATCTCCTATGAAGCTAGAGAAAGCTAATTTAATAAGCTGGTGTAGACACTTGGCTCAGGCTGGTGGTAACAACATCTTAGAACTAGTTGATGAGAAATTGAAAGAAGATGATTACAACAAGGAACAAGCAAGCCTTTGCATCAACTTGGCACTCACATGTTTACAGAAAATTCCAGAGTTGAGGCCAGATATTGGAGATATTGTTAAGATTTTGAAGGGGGAGATGGAGCTTCCACCACTTCCATTTGAGTTCTCACCTTCTCCACCTTCCAGATTATACAGCAGATCAAGGAGAAAACAAAAGGGGAATGCAGAATAGGTTTTTGTAATGTTGAAGGTTTCTTACAAGTCAAGTTAAGATCAGGTTATGTAGAATGAGTGCATTTGGGATCTGAACATGCTCATATTGTGAGACTTATTATGTTGAATGTACATGAGAATGAGATTATTATTATTTTTAATGCTTTTCTCTACTAACAGTTGCATAAACTTTAATTGTTGACTCAATTTCCACTAATTGTCCCGAGTGTTCTGGCATTGTTAGAATGCTGCTTTTTGCAGCTGAACTGAATTTGATATGGTTACACATGTTTTTGTTAGGCTTGGCTTTTTTTTTTTTGAATCAGCAAATTTATTAGGCTTAGATAGCGCAAGAAGCACTAAACTAGCGCGGAGGAAAAAGAGTACAATTAGGTACACAAACATAAGGCAACCAAAACTGTCACCACCTAAAGCTCACTAAAAAAAACCCTATGTTCCATTCCAACAGATGACAGGAACAAACAAAAAACACAAAACAGCAGAAGCAAAAACCAAGGGGGACCTATAAAACTCCCAAAAACTCTAATACAATACAATACAACAAGACTGCTTCACATTACCAGAAAAAAAACGCTTCAGCCATCACAAAACCTGCTAAGCAGCAGCGCAACAACCAGCACAAAGCAGACAGAAACAGCACGCTACAGCAGCCAGCACCAAACCTGCTTGGCAGCTGGTCACAACGCCCAGCAAAAACAGAAAACCAGGCAGCCCAAAACTGTCACATCACCGCACCAAACAATCCTTTGGATTCCAACTCCATTCATAATACAAACACGCCGGCACATTCACTCTCCCCAAACACCACCTCCACGACAAAACCTTAATTGATTCCAACAGTGCTTCAAGGTCTATAACAGCATTATTAAAAACAAAATCATTCCTTTAATGTATGGCTTGACATACACAAGTTGTTTCTACTTTGTTTATTTGTTTTATGTCTTCAAAAACATCTTATGTTTTTCATTCTTGTTAACACATGCATCCTAATCCTATATTCCTATTTGTTATATATTTACTTAATCAAGCTTCTGAATGTTCAGTCATTCTCCAAAGCTATGAAGTATAAACAATTCATGTTGATGAAAGAACAAGAAGCTAGCACAAAGATTCATTTTTGGTTGGTCTATTTTAGGAGATCCAATCCAACATCTAAGTTGGTTTTTGGTTAACAAACAAATTAAATCTAACACCTAAAATGGGTTATATTGATCGTAGACTTGTAGTAGTATATTTTACATGTAGTCTTGGATGGATCACAGAACACAAGTCATTATCAAAGACTAAAGTTAAGTCACTATGAAATAGGAGTGCTTGTTCTGTTCCCTTGGTAAAATATACGTGTCATAATCTCACTGATAATTTTTTCTATTTTAATAATTTTGCATGACTTAAAATCATCTAGTTGTCTTCATCTTCACCAGTTCTTAAAGAGGACAAAGGCCATTAAAAATGCTACCCAGTCCAAAAGAAAACCGTGTAATCTTATAATAATGACAAACTTAAAATGAAACAAATCGAGAGTCTTCTACACGTTATTAATATACTTGAATACATTAAAATAATAATAATAATAATGAATAAATTATCAACTTACTCTCCAAACTATCAATGTCTCTAATTTAGTTTCTAAACTATCTATAAATAATAAATAATCCCTAATGTACATAACATTCGTCAATTTAGTCACAATTTTTTAGATGTTAAGGACCAAATTATATTGATGAATTGTAGGACTTTATAGACTAAATTAACAAGTTTCATATACTTTAGAGATTACTTGTTACACTTTATATAGTTTAGAAACTTAATTGGAGAGAGTGATAAATTGATGTTTTTATGTTGTTCAAATAAGTTAGTGGCTAGATTCTTTTGTTGGTTAAATAATCTAGTGATTAAATTCACACACTTAAGTGTAATGAAATGAGGAATTTCAAGTTCGAAATCCAACCCCTACAAATAATATTCATGTAACTACCAACTAAGCTATGCGAAACATGATCGATATTTTATTATAATCATAATGCATTATCGTGACCATTCAAATAGAACTATCTCGGGTGTTTCACGCTTTTCTGATAACACAATCTGAAATCGGTAAGACGCGCGAAGAATCAATATGGTGGAAAAAGAAAGAGTTTTACTTTTTCCACCCTGCTGCCTTCTCGCGCGCCCTGGAAAATTTCCAAAAATACCCCTGGTCCGGATTATATAATCCGGACCAGATTGTTAGTGATATCCGGAAAACGAATTTCGGACCAGATGTTATGTGCTTTTTTTGTGTCTTTCTTTGATGTCAAGGGTCTTTGTTGATCGTTATATGAACCCCACACAAGTTGCAATGCAACTGCAGGGTTCATATGAACGGTCAACAATGACCATGACATCACTGACACCCCTAAAAAACTAATTTTTTTTGAAGAAAATGGAAGAAAGGAGGTGAAGTGAAGGATGAAGGTATTTGTTGAAGATAGAAACCTATTTATAGCCTAAAACAAGTCCTAGGTCATTAGTACAGTCAATGAAAACGTGTTAGTGGTTGTAACCGTCCAAACCTACATTAATGGCTCCACACAAAAGAATCCAATGCTGAAGCTTTCTGGATTATACATTCCGGAACTTCCTTAACCCTACAAGAAGTGCCAACTTTTCTCTCGTTCACCAGTATCGTATTAATCCGGAAAATATATTCCAAAAAAAAAGGTGCATTCTGGATAGTATTTTCCGGACTGCATCAGTGTCATGGCCGATGGTTTGCACCACATGTTTCGTCGGTGGTCAAGCAAGAAAACGTGTTTTACCACGTTTTTTTGACTACATTTATGACCTCCCAACCATTTTTTTGACCCACCCTCCCTATAAATAGCCTTCCAAACCCCACTATTTCTCACACCATCCTCTCTCACCCTCTCCTCCTCCTCTTCTTCCTTCTACAACCATGATTTTCCATTGTTGGCCTTTCATAGATAAGGGCCTCGTTGAAAACTTTCAGGGTTTGTATGAACGATCAATGAGGATGGAACCGCACTGCAAAGAAGTGTGGTTCATCTGGGGGTCATGTGGGTCAGTGTGGTTCTTAGCTTGGCCTGTCTGGACGTAAGTTTGAGCACCCCTACCTCCCTTAGGGGCATTGTTTTCTTCGTCCCTCCTCCCCTGGTTGCCTACAACAGGGAAGCTACTGGTATGTCCTATCACATACCAGTGGTTAGGCTCTTAGGAGATTAGAATTAGGCTCTTAGGAGATTAGAAATAGATTTAGGTTCTTATGTAATAAGCTTAAAAAGTTTCAACATTATTGTAATGTAATGTTCATATATTAATAAAATGAGTTGTTTTTATCTTTTTGTCTTTTTATTTCTGGTTTATATATTTATTTGCATTTATTTTACGAATTTCAAAGCTTAAAATTCTGGTAAAAGACCTTTCCGGATTTTATTATCCGTGTAATGTCCCGCTCGTCAGCATCAGAATTATATCAGTCGAAGGTGCGCCAGAGAACAATGTTCATGAGACTCACTACAGTGAGGAATGTTTTACAACGCAGTGCCAGTTGAACACGAGTTAATCATCAGTGTCGGTATAAACACGTTTAAGACGAAGGGCAATTTGGTATTTGCACCGAGGGAGTACATAAGTGTGTTGGAGCCAAAATTATTCATTATGTGCAAGACTTTCTCTCTCTAAGCTACCAAAGAACAAGAATTCTCTCCTCCTTATCTCTACATGTCACCCCAATCTCCCTCCCTAACCCATCAATCTCTCCAAGTTTATATAAGTAATGATTCAAGCATGGATGCTAGCAAATTAACAAGCAAGAAACAACTATAAGAATGGATTGAAGCTTTGGGGTTTGGTTGGTGAGCCAAGAACTAAGGATGCATCAAGATCTTGAAGCTAGGGTTTGGATTGCATGCTTGGAATCAAGGCTTGAAGTAGTGTTAACTTGATGATTGTTAAGGTGAGTTCTTTAGATAGCTTGAATCCCTTGGGCTGTTATGTGTGTTGTGTGAGATAATGCATTGTTAGAAAATATAAACTAGTGGTTTAGAACCCCTTTGTACCATTCATGATCAATGCTGTTAATTGTTGCCATGCAATGGATCTATACTGTCTATTTATGTTTCTGGATGTAATGGGTACCTTAGGATGCTTGGAATTGAGGTTTTTATACCAAAAATGCGATTTCTGCACTTCTGGGCTGATGAATGTTCGCTTAAGCGTGCACCGTTCTCTTAAGCGTACAAAACGTCGAGAGGAAAGTCCTGTTCGCTTACCCGTTCGCTCACGCGTTCGCTTAAGCCTACAGCCTCAGCACAACATTTTTGAGAAATTTCCTTGTGGTCTAGAAATGCCGCTCGAGGCCCGTTTCTTGCAAACTTTTATTGAATTACGAACCCCTCAATTCTAAGTGTCTAAAGTACATTTCTAAACAAGGTTTTAAACAAAATAAAGACATGGTAATCATTAACATTGTGCGATAACGAATGGTACACAAGAGTGTTATGATATGTAATACGTCCGGGTAGAAGTTCATCCTAAGAATGGGGACAAGTATAGAGCCTCGACGTAGATCGTCGAGAACTAGTATAAGCCTCTATGTATGATTAAGATTAATCAAGTAAGTAGTTTACCACTAATCGGGTAGATCACGGACCCGTGGTAAATGAGCAGGCATGTATAGGTCAGACCCCTTTATGCATGCCTTAGGTTTGGGAATGATTACCAATCCTTCGGAAGTTGACATATGATAATGATGTGTCTAGAACCTAAACAATTGGGTTACACCATGTAGAAACAGCTTAGTTAGAGTATCAGATATTCTCATGACCGTAAACATATCAGATATATGTTACACAATTATGTTCAGATAATTATAATCAGATACGTTGTGGCTTCAGACTATGTCTGGATAGGCCAGCCCTCAGATAGGGAACCTTCACAACCAGGGAGTCCGGTTCTAGCCCTCAGATAGGGAATTTAGCCGGTCAGCAGTGGAATGTGGCTGGGG
>Ga0315913_1008585_pt1 | contig 12088 bp, 7 predicted proteins | sample MpolsnodulesMG_FD_207736 | JGI IMG/M metagenome (GOLD analysis project Ga0315913, IMG submission 207736) | Medicago polymorpha root nodule microbial communities from Los Angeles, California, United States - small nodules | ecosystem: Host-associated > Plants > Roots > Nodule | place: USA... | reverse complement strand
TTAATAAATTTAAATGATATCGTGAAGCTTTATGGATTTTGCCTCCATGAAAGAATCATGTTTTTGATCTACGAGTACATGGAGAAAGGTAGCTTGTTCTCTATCTTGTATGATGAAGTTGAAGCCATTGAATTGAATTGGAGAAAAAGGATTAATGTTGTTAAAGGGGTAGCATTTGGTCTATCATATCTTCATCATGATTGCACCCCTCCAATATTGCATAGAGATGTATCTACTAGCAATATCTTGCTAAACTCTGAGTGGAAGCCTAGTGTTTCTGACTTTGGCACATCTCGACTCCTTCAATATGATTCATCCAATCGAACTATAGTTGTTGGAACAATTGGATATATAGCTCCAGGTAAATTTTTCATTGTTCTTTATTCTCTTATACATAACATTTAAGTCTGATACATAACATCAGTATTCATCATCCACCCAAATAACATACATGTTCATTAGTTTTTACTACGAATTTCTGAAACTGTACAACTATAACTTTGTCCCTTAATATAAGTCTCGTTTTAAATTATTAATTACATACATTCACTTTTTTTAAAGTTAAATTTTTATATAATAAGTTTAATATATGTTTCTCTTTCAAAGTTTATTGAGAGTTGCCACGTAAGAGTTCGACAAAATCATAAACAAAGGTATTTTTAGAATATTTATCACAAAATAGACACAATAAATACATTGTCACTATTTCTTTATATATGTGGAAATATAGTTATTTAGTAAATTTCAATATATTTTTTTTTGCATCCTTTAATCTACTTATGGTGACTTGATAAATATGCAGAACTTGCATACACCATGGTTGTGAGTGAAAAGTGTGATGTATATAGTTTTGGAGTAGTGGCACTTGAAACTTTAATGGGAAGACACCCTGGTGATATATTGTCATCACTTCAGTTAGCATCGACTCAAGGCATGAAATTATATGAAGTAGTAGACAAGTGTCTCCCACTTCCAAATAATGTGAAGGTTTTTTTTGAAATGATTCGTGTTGCCGTAGTAGCATTTGGATGCTTAAATCTCAACCCTTGCGCTCGACCTTCAATGAAAAGTGTGTCACAGAGTTTTGTCACAGAGCTTACACCATTAAACATTCCATTGTGTGAAATTTCAGCAGCAACTCATGAGTCATGAACTCAAAGCATTATTGCATATTGTGAACCTTTGAAAGCTAATATTCAAACTTAATTATGTTGAGTGTCGTATAATTCAACAAGACAATGTCAAAGTTTATTTGCATATGTTATAAAATGTTGTTAATGTATTTCAAATGTATGTATGTATGCATGCTTGCAACTTTTCTGTATTTTGAATAACACTGCAACATTTATTCTTATTAAGTATAGATTCAAATAATAAGAAGCATAGGAATGCAGAAGCTTGCAGTACAAGGAACTATGATAGTGTAGTACAATAAGCTCTTTTATGTAGTACACTTCATATTAGCTAGTACTTTTCAAAAATGTATAAATACATTGATGTAACAGAATTTCAAACTAATGAATCAATTCTACATTTTAACTACTTCTTAATATGGTATCAGATTTTCTTTCTCTCTCTTCTTCATGAGAGAGAAAGTTTGTTACGATCCAATTTTCTCGTTTCCACCATTGTTGCGTGCTTCGCAAGCTTTCTTTTCTCTTCGTTTTTCTTCTTGATTTCTTATTGAATCCTTTGTGATTCTTCTATTTCTCTTCTCTATTCATTCTCTATTTCCTTTTTTCTTCTACTCTTCTTCGCTTTTTCTGGCGAATTGAATTTTCTGCATTTTTCATTGCATACTCTGTTTTTCCTTCATCTTCTTCGTTGAATTCTCTGCAACTTTCAACATGCCACCTCGTGTTGCTCCAATTTTTGTTCAACAACCTAACACTGATTCCAATTTTTTGCTCCAATTTTCCTAGTGAAGGACCAAATTCAGTTACGGTTACGCCACTCTTACCGGTTCTAACTACCTCGCATGGAGTCGTTCTATGAAACGCGCACTTGCAACTAAGAACAAATTCGCTTTTGTTGATGGATCTGTTCCAATTCCTCCAATGGAAGATTTGAATCGCAATGCATGGGAACGTTGTAACAATCTTATACATTCTTGGATCATCAATTCTGTTTCACCTCCAATTGCTCAAACCATTGTGTTTCATGAAACCATTGCTACAAGAACGTTTTTCGAAGGTTGATCGAATCTGTGTTGCTTCACTTCGTTCTTCAATCAACAATTTGAAACAAGGTGATAAATCTGTACTTGATTATTTCATAGAGATGAAATCTCTTTGGGAGGAGCTTAACTCTCATCGTCCCATGCCTATATGCACTTGTCCTCATCCATGCCGTTGTGAATCTATGCGTGCTGCACGTAATTTCAGAATTAAAGATCAAGTGATTCAATTTCTCACTAGCTTGAATGATAGTTTTTCATTTGTGAAGACTCAGGTTCTTCTCATGGATCCTCTTCCATCCATAAATAAAGTGTATTCTATGGTGATTCAGGAAGAAAGCAACAATACTACACCTCCTCCACGTGTATCTATTGAAGATTCTAGCATTTTGGTTAATGCTTCAGATGCAAGAAAACCTTTTATGCGTGGAAAACCTTCTGGTGCTTCTCAATCCAAAAACAATTCTAGGTATTGCACCTTTTGTCATAAAAAAAATCATACTATGGAGTATTGCTATCAAAAGCATGGTTACCCCAATGCAAATAAACTTGTTGCTTCTTCAAATGTTGTCAATTCTGAACATGCTTTAGACTCTCATACCTCTAGTGAAGGATCTTCTTCTGTTTCTCAGACTAGTTTGACTCAAGAGGAATATGTTCATCTTGTATCCTTGCTTCAACAATCCTCTTTGGTGCCTTCTGCAACTCCTTCTAACCCGGCTAGCACAAACCATGTTGCCATATCTTTTCCTTCTTCTATTGACTTCACTTCAGGTATAAATACCATTTTCTCTTGCTCTTTGCATGTTCCATCTAATCATTGGCTCATTGATTCTGGAGCAAATGAACATATTTGTTCATCATTGCATTTGTTTCATTCTTATGATAAAATTAAACCTATTAATGTCAATTTTCCAAATGGTGCATCTGTTCTTGTTTAATATGTTGGTACTGTTGTGTTTTCACCTCATTTTCATATTACTCATGTCTTGTATTCTCATTCTTTCAAAGTCAATCTTATCTTAGTTTTCAAAATGTGCCAACTTCTATCATATCATGTTCATTTTTTTCTCAATACATGTGTGATACAGGATTTGAAAACACAGAAGATGATTGGTTTGGGTAACCTTTGTGATGGTCTCTATAGATTGCATCCTTCTACTCCTACTTCACCTCAAGCTCACTCCATTTCTTCTGTTGTTCATCCATCTAATAAAGTTTCTTCCGAGTCTTGTGATTCAATTTCTTCCAATATTGCTATTTTTAGTATTCCTTTAAATGCAACCTGGCACTTTAGATTAGGACATTTGTCTAATCAAAGATTTTCCATGATGCATAGTTTGTACTCCTCTATACCTGTTGATAATAAAGTTGTTTGTGACATTTGTCATTTTGCCAAACAAAGAAAATTGCCTTATAATTTGAGTACTTCTACTGCTTCTTCCAAGTTTGAACTATTGCATTTTGATATTTGTGGTCCTCTTTCTCATAGTTTTGTTCATGGCCATAAGTATTTCCTTACCATTGTTGATGACTTCAGTAGATTCTTATGGGTTATTCTACTTAAAACCAAATCAGAAGTTTCTAGTCATGTTAAAAACTTCATTACTTTGATTCATACTCATTATCACATCACTCCTAAATACATAAGATTTGACAATGGCCATGAGTTTCTCATTACTGAATTTTATGCCTCCAAAGGTATCATACATCAAAGGTCATGTGTTGAGACTCCTCAACAAAATGGTAGAGTTGAAAGAAAGCATCAATATATCCTTAATGTTGCTAAAGCTTTACTTTTCCAATCTAAACTTCCCAAAATATTTTGGTCATATGTTGTACTTCATGCAGTTTTCTTAATCAATAGAGTCCCTACTCCTCTTCTCAAACATAAATCTCCTTATCAAATATTGTATGATGCTTTACCTGATATACATTCATTCAAAGTTTTTGGTTGTTTACGCTTTGCTTCTACTTTACTTGCTCATAGATCAAAATTACAATCTAGAGCAAAAAAGTCTGTTTTCTAGGGGTACAAGTTAGGTACTAAAGGCTATGTTATCTATGAGCTTGACTTTAGAGAAATTTTTCTCTCTAGAAATGTAATTTTTCATGAATTAATTTTGTCCTATAAATCTTCCAATTCTTCTCCTACATCAAATTGGCAATATCATTCATCATCATCCCAGTCACCTGTTATGGAAGTGTCTGAACATGTTTCACCTTCACCATCTCCTCCTATGTCATCTACTCCACCTACTGATAACATCATCCACCCTTTACAACCATCCACCACTTCTCCATCTCCTCCTCTTAGAGTCTCTTCTAGAACTAAGAAAGTTCCATCTTATCTGCAAGACTATATTTGTCCTTCATCTAATATTTCTTCATCTCATGTTAATAAAGTTTGCAGTCCCTACCCTTTATCCAATTTTCTTTCACATACCAATTTATCTAACTCCCAACATATATTTGCTTTGTCTCTTGTTTCTCAAATTGAACCAAAATCATATGTTGAGGCAATCAGATCTGACTGTTGGAAACAAGCTATGCAACTTGAACTTAATGCTCTTGATCAAAATGGTACTTGGACAATAGTGGATCTTCCTTCCCAAGTTAAACCTATAGGGTGCATATGGGTTTATAGAATCAAGTACAATGTTGATGGTTCTATAGAAAGGTATAAAGCTAGACTGGTAGCTAAAGGATATAATCTAATTGAAGGATTGGATTACTTTGACACTTTCTCACCAGTTGCCAAAGTCACTACTGTTAGACTTGTAATTGCTTTGGCTTCAATTAATCATTGGTTTCTCCACCAATTAGATGTGAACAATGCTTTTCTTCATGGTGATCTTCAAGAAGATGTGTACATGAAGCTTCCACCAGGTTTATCCACATCTAAACCAAATCAAGTCTGAAAATTATCCTCTGCAAATTATCCAAATCCTTATATGGTCTCAAGCAAGCAAGTAGAAAGTGGTATGAGAAGCTTACCACTTTACTCATTTCTACTGGTTATAAACAAGCTGCATCTGATGCTTCTTTGTTCATCAAATCAACTTCTGAGACCTTCACTGTCCTTTTAGTCTATGTTGATGATATAATTTTAGCTGTCAATTCTCTTTCTGAATTTCATATCATCAAGAACGTTATGCATCAAGCATTCAAAATCAAGGATCTTGGCACTCTGAAATATTTCTTAGGACTTGAAGTTGCTCATTCACATAGTGGGATTTCTCTTTGTCAGAGAAAGTATTGTCTGGATTTATTAAATGATTCAGGTCTTCTTGGCTCTAAGCTTGTCTCCACACCCTCCGATGCATCTGTCAAGCTTCACAATGACACTTCTCCTCTTTTTGCTGATATTTCAGCATATAGGAGACTCATTGGGAGATTGATTTATTTGAATACAACAAGACCTAATATCACATTTATTACCCAGCAATTGAGTCAGTTTCTCAGCAAACCTACTCAAACTCACTATAATGCTTCTCTTAGAGTCCTCAAGTACCTAAAAGGTTCACCAGGCAAAGGCATTTTCTTTCCAAGAGCCTCAGGTTTACATATTCAGGGATACACTGATGCAAACTGGGCAGGTTGTAAAGACACCAGGCGCTCTATCTCAGGCCATTGCTTTTTTCTTGGTCAATCCCTTATATGTTGGAGAACCAAGAAACAACCTACAGTTTCCAGATCCTCTTCTGAAGCTGAGTATAGAGCAATGGCATCTGCTACTTGTGAATTACAGTGGTTGTTATATCTGCTCAGAGATTTACAAGTTCAATGTGTTAAGCTTCCCGTGCTTTATTGTGACAATCAAAGTGTTATGCACATTGCAGCCAATCCTGTTTTTCATGAAAAAACCAAACATCTTGAGATTGACTGCCACATTGTGAGGGAAAAGTTGCAAGCAGGCATCTTCAAACTTCTTCCAGTTACCACTCATGATCAAATTGTTGATTTTTTTACAAAAGCTTTGTATCCACAACCTTTTGGCCTCTTACTTTCCAAGTTGGGGATATTTGATATCTACCACCCTCCAACTTATGGGGGAATATTACACAGTACATATTCAAATAATAAGAAGCGTGGGAATGCAGAAGATTGCAGTACAAGGAACTAACATAGTGTAGTACAATAAGCTCTTTTATGTAGTACACTTCATATTAGCTAGTAATATGTCTCTACCCTCTTGTAATTTAGGCGAGTTCCGGTTTACCCCCCTATAAAAATAAAAGTTTAGATTCCAACCCTGTAATTTGAAGATTCTTTCGAAATAGACCTTGTAAATTGAGGATTCTTTCGTTTTAGACCTTGAGGCCATCTGATTGTGCAAACATGATGATGTGGCACGCTGAGTTAGCATTTTTGGATGATGTGGCGCGTTGACTGTATAATTAATTTTGTTTTTAATTTTTTTATTTTCATTTATATTAATTTAAAATAAAAAAAACTGAAAATTAATTTTAAAAATAGAGAAAAAAAATCAGATAATTTTTTTCAAAATTGAAAAAATTTAAAATTTAAAAAATTTGAAAAAAAAATCCAGATTTATTTTTTTAAAAAAAAAAAAAATCTGAAATTAAGATTTTGAAAATTAAAATAAAATCGATTTTTTTCTTTTCAGATTATATAATTTTCAAAATTTTATTTCATATTTTAATCTGAATTATAAAAAATTATATTCAGATTTTAAGAAATAAAAAAAAATTCCAGAATTTTTATTTTTGGTAGAAAAATTGTTAAAAACTTTTTTTATTCCAGAATTTTTAAGTTCGAGAATAGAAATGGTAATACCATATGGGTTTTCCTGTCATTGATGGGAAATATATTAAGTTAAAATTTAGAAAAGAATTTGAAAATTTTATTCCTAAATTTTTATGAATTATTTTTCCAAATTAAAATAAAAAAATTCATATTTTATTTTCCGAAATTAGGAAGAATTTTAAAAATAATTCTGGAACTTGATAAAAAAAAAAAAAATATTTTTTTTCCGAAATTAGGAAGATTTTTAAAAAAAATTCGGGAACTTAATTTTCAAAATAAAAATCTGAATTTTTTTAATTTTTGAAAAAAAAATCTGATTTTTTTCGATTTTTCATTTTTTTTATATTTTTTCTGCTTTTTTTTTCCAATTTTTTATTTTCGAAAATTAATTTTCAGATTTTTTAAATTAATATAATTTCATTTATATTATTTTTTATTTTAAAAAAATAGGAAAAATTCCACGTGTGCCCTTAAAAAAAATTAATTATACATTCAGCATGCCACATAATCAGATATGCACAGTCAGCGCGACACTCAGCATGCCACATCAGCATTTTGTCCAGTCAGATGGTCTCAGGGTCTAAAACGAAAGAATCTTAAATTACAGAGTTGAAATCTAAACTTTTTTTTTACAGGGGGTAAACCGGAACTCGCTTAAATTACAGGGGGTAAAGACATATTAACCCTTTCACAAATGTATAAATACATTGATGTAACACAATTTCAAACTAATGAATCAATTCTACATTTTCACTACTTAATAATTCTAAAGAATCAAAATTAGATTAACAGAAGTTTAGCAAAAGAATATATATTTTAGTGAAGATTTCAAGGAAAGAAATTCAAATATTTATAGCAGAGTTTATGGCAGCATTTCATGAGCATTGAATAGCTGATTGATGTATGCTTTTGTATAATTCTTTCCTGTATGGCATTGGCAGAGACATGCCTTTCTTGTATAAAAACAGAAGCAGATGTGTATTTATAACAACTCTAACTTAAGCACAAGACGTACCCAGACTAGAGCCAAACCCTTACCCACCACTGCATTAGCAGGAAGAAATCATGAACAAATTAAATTAAACCAGACCCACTATTATACATTAATGCAACAATTCACTAGATCATCGAGCAGCAGGTTCTCAAGTCAAAACCGCGACATCAAACTAATTTACGATGCTATTAAAGTATAAATATGTAAATTTAGTTTTATGTTATTTTCATTATCATTTCTTAATCAAACAAATAAAGTAAAAATAAAATAGAGACTAAGTTGTTGTAATATACTTTTCTCAATAACTAAAAGTTGTTTTTTTTATTCTTGAGAAATAAAAAAAAATTTCAATTTTTCTCAAGGACTTAGATATTTTCACTATAAAGAAAAAATATTAACTTTCAAGGAAAGTTGTATTTTAGTTGTTTGATTTCATGTTTGGAAACATAAAAGACATTAAAGTTGACCGGTTGGCGAAGAAAAACTCGCACACTAAAGGAAACTAATGTTCAACACATGCATATATCTAAACGTAATCAATGGGGAAAAGCCTTGCATATATATAAATAAACAAGTGAGGGAGATTGAGTAGTTCAATTGATTTGAGTGAAAGGTTAAAAGAGTTGGATGTCCTGTTAAAACCCAAATGAAGGAGTAGATATTAATCTAAAAACTAACTACGAAAATATTGACAAAGTGTATTTAAAAAGAAAAACAAAATTATACAAAAAAAAACCCAAAACAAAATGGAAAAGACATTCCACGTGTCTCCTTCAATGTTTGCTGCTAAGTAAATATAATTACATTCTATTGGAAGAAGTAGCTTTCAATTTTTTTCCATGTCTGCACATATAAGCTTATCTTATGCAGTGTTACATACGCAACAAAATATCAAATTGTAGTGAATTGGTACGTGATAACGAGAGTTGCCAATGAGCATACTTTTCTATTATATGAGCAAAGAAAGGCATTAAAGGATAATTAGGTATCCCAACCATGTTGGCACCACATAGCATCCCCCATCCTATACCACATGCTCAAAAATTTATTAAAAAAGAAAAAATTGTATAAGAGAGGGACCAAACCAAATTCCTCAAAAAGGACGAAAATAGAAAGAATAAAGAGTAAGAGATCTTAGAAAAATTGTTGTCATTCCTCTTCAAAGAATGATGCAAAGAAGAAAAACATGTATCCTCCATAAATGATGCTTTTACATTTTTTCTATGTTCACACAAGACTTTTATATCTATTGTCGTGACACATGTGTAGCACGGAAAATTCTAACTTGGACACAATCCCAAATTAATTTCATTTGAACACATACTCAAATATGAAAAAAAAATTAAAAGAGAATGGATTTGAATGATATGATTAAATAATTTTTCTTTAAGTTTTTTACATTTGTGTGTGTGTAAGTGTGATTAAATAAATTTGATTTGGGTTAGTGCCTATGTAAGAATTGCTCGTATAGCACAATCAATAAGTCAAATCATTAAATCGTAAATGTTGCTTTTACCTTTTTTTTTTCTTCATGTTCACACAAGACTTTTTATATCTAATGTCGGTACACATGTGTAGCACCATCAATGAGTCAAATTATTCAATCATAATGAATATTGGTCTGAGAATGAGAGTGGCTGGCAAGCATACTATAGTAGTAATACAATATTATAAATGATTTTTATGTTTCAACGAACAATGTATGCAATTCATTAGGTCTCAAAAAATGAACTTGACAAAATATTTAGTTTCCAATTTATATGGTCTAGAAATGTGGATGGTATTTCTTCTTATTTGGCTTTTCATTGTGAGTAGTCAATCTGCCACAATGACATCTCAACTTCAAATGGAAGCAAATGCTATATTGAATAGTGGATGGTGGAACACGTCTGATGCATATTTCAATATCTCTGATCGTTGTACTTGGGGTGATATATCTTGCAACGAGGCTGGAAGCATAGAAAGAATCATCAAATATTCTTCAACGACGTCTGAGATTCACTTTGCAGCCCTCAACTTGTCTGTTTTACACAATTTAGAAATCCTTATTGTCGAAGGAATTGGATTACAAGGGATTATCCCAAAAGAAATTGGTCTTCTCTCCAAGCTCACTGTTCTTAGTCTTCTAAACAATTCTCTTATAGGTGAGATACCTCCTTCAATAGGAAATCTTAGACAGGTGGAGTTATTAGACATCTCTTACAACAACCTTCAAGGTTCCATTCCTCATGAGTTGGGATTCATTAAAAATCTCACTACATTAAGTCTACCCCACAATAGAATCAAAGGTGAGATACCTTCTTCACTAGGAAATCTCAAACAATTAGAGGTGCTAGATCTATCTCACAATAGAATTAATGGAAACTTACCTATTTCCATTACAAATCTCACACATTTGGAATACCTTAACATCTCTCACAATTTTATCACTGGTTCTCTCCCATCTAACTTCGAAAAACTAACCAAGTTACAAGTGTTGATATTAAATAACAACTACATTGGTGGAGCCTTTCCAATATCGTTAACAAATCTCTCTCATTTAGAAACCCTTGACATTTCTCACAATTTACTCCATGGTACCCTTCCTTCTAAAATGCTTCCGTCGACGTATTATGAAACTTCCATTGACCTCAGTAATAACCTTATTAGTGGTGAAATCCCTTCTCATCTTGGACAATTTGGGAAACTTAATTTAAGTACTAATAATCTCACAGGAGTGTTTCCACAATCTCTTTGTAAGGTTTACATTGTAGACGTTTCCTATAATTGTTTAAAGGGTTCTATTCCAGACTGTACTGATCCTTATCACATAATATTCTGGAACGACGAAACATATATCCACAACAGAAGTAATAATATAAACTATGATGTTGTCATTGTTCTTCCTATCCTTTTGATTCTGATCTTAGCCTTCTCACTTCTAATATGCTTCAAACTTTGTCAAAATTCTATTAAGAACAAGCTTGCAAACATAACAACATCAACAAAGAATGGGGATTTGTTTTGTATATGGAATTATGATGGAAAAATAGCACACGATGACATTATTAAAGCAACAGAAGACTTTGACATTAGATATTGCATTGGAACAGGAGCATATGGAAGTGTTTACAAGGCACAGTTACCATGTGGAAAAGTTGTTGCAATAAAGAAACTCCACAGATATGAAGCAAAGGTTCCAGCTTTTGATGAGAGTTTTAGAAATGAAGTCAAAATATTATCAGAAATAAAGCACCGACATATTGTGAAGCTTTATGGATTCTGCCTCCACAAAAGAATCATGTTTTTGATCTACGAGTTCATGGAGAAAGGTAGCTTGTTCTCTGTCTTGTATGATGAAGTTGAAGCCGTTGAATTCAATTGGAGAAAAAGGCTTAATGTTGTTAAAGGGGTAGCATTTGGTCTGTCATATCTTCATCATGATTGCACCCCTCCAATATTGCATAGAGATGTATCTACTAGCAATATCTTGCTAAATTCTGAGTGGAAGCCTAGTGTTTCTGACTTTGGCACATCTCGACTCCTTCAATATGATTCATCCAATCGAACTATAGTTGTTGGAACAATTGGATATATAGCTCCAGGTAAATTTTTCATTGTTCTTTATTCTCTTATTATTGCATTTTCCCATTTAATTTTGATACATAACATGAGCATACATCATCCATCCAAATAACATACATGTTCATTAGTTTTTACTACGAATTTCTGAAAACTGTACTACTAACTTAGTCCCTTAATATAAGTCTTTCATTTTAAATTATTAATTACAAATATTCACTTTTTTAAAGTTAAATTTTTCTACAATAAATTTAATATATGTTTCTCTTTCAAAGTTTATTTATTGTTGCAACGTAAGAGTTGGACAAATTCATAAACAAAGGTATTTTTAGAATATTTATCACAAAATAGACACATTAAATACATTGTCACTATTTCTTTATATATGTGGAAATATAGTTACTGAGTAGTAAATTTCAATTTCTTTTTTTTTTTTGCATCCTTTAATCTACTTATGGTCACTTGATAAATATGCAGAACTTGCATACACCATGGTTGTGAGTGAAAAGTGTGATGTATATAGTTTTGGAGTAGTGGCACTTGAAACTTTAATGGGAAGACACCCTGGTGATATATTGTCATCACTT
>Ga0315913_1008584_pt1 | contig 12088 bp, 9 predicted proteins | sample MpolsnodulesMG_FD_207736 | JGI IMG/M metagenome (GOLD analysis project Ga0315913, IMG submission 207736) | Medicago polymorpha root nodule microbial communities from Los Angeles, California, United States - small nodules | ecosystem: Host-associated > Plants > Roots > Nodule | place: USA... | reverse complement strand
CTTTTTAAATGATAAAAGAAAAATTGGAGATTTATATTTGTTCCACTTTTATGTTAATATTTAAATTTATTCTTATATATTTGTTCCATGTGTTATTTGTATTGAAAATTGAGACCATTTATGGAAAGAGAAAAAATCAACCCAAAAGAGCTGAAATGAGTTATTTTCTATATATATAGTATAGATAACGTCCAACACTTTCATATTTCAAAATGATTGGTTCCTCATATGAGTTAATTGCCATGGTAAATTGTTTTTTTTTTGTTAGGTTGAGATCAAGTTCTATCTAAATTCAGTTGGGTCAAACCAAATCGACGTGTGCTAATAATCTTTTGAGTAATATTGAAGATATTTTGTAAACATTAATTAGTAAGATTGATGTTTAATGGTATCCAACTAATAGTAAAAAATACAGTTTCAACTGTTTATGCGCAATCACAAGTTTCATAGCGAGCATTTGACAATATTGTTTGAACCGCTTGAGTTAGGACCACTCGTGAAGTATGTTTGCAACATGGTGAAAATATTATTTCAACGCTTTAACTAACCCAGGTAAAACAGGTTACGATGGATTTGTTAAGAATTTTGAAGGAAACTTTCAATTTGCGTTCTATGGTAGTGTGGATTTGTCCAATATTTTGCACGTAGAAATCCATGCCCTTATGATTAGGATTAAGCTTTACTGGGAGGCTGATTATATGAAACTGATTTTTTTTTTTTACTCTCTTCATGTAGTACATTTAGTGTCGGAATGAGTGTCGATGCTTCAACACTATGCAACCTTCTTGGAGATCATTTGGATGTATTTGATTAAGGAGTGATATATTTCCGTTCGTCATATTTTTTGCAACGAAAACTCTTGCGCTGATATAGTTGCTAAATTAGGGGATAATCATTTAGAATCTCTTGTGATGATGTACCAACCATTGCTATGTCTATCCACAGTCTTACTAGTTGATACTACTGGAGTATCCTTTATTATGTCATAGTTTTTTCTTTGCTTTTCTCACATGTAAAAAAACAACATAAACTTTAGAGAAATACGCAACACTCCTAAGAAGCCCATTTGTGGCATAACCTCTCGGGCCTGTTTGATTCAACAGTTTATTTGCGGTTTATACCACAAATGCTCATAATGATAAACTCTTATGCATAAGTTCAAACAATATATTTTTATATAAAAAAAAGAAGATATTTTTTGGAAGGCAATTGCGGAGACTAATCACTCGAGTTTGCTAGAAGAAATCCGCATCATCTCATCTAAGCGCTGGTAAATTAAATTGTTTTTGTGTATGTTATAAGTTATATTGGAGAAACCCATTTAAGTTGTTTTGGTGGTGTTGCCTTAAAACCTTGGAGTATGCTCCTCCTTAAATTCATTCTTTGATGCCAATTTAGATGAGATAGTTTAACTTCTTGAAGAAAAAAAAACTTATATATAAGAACATATAAACATAAGCCCTAAAAAGCATGCGAAAATTGTTATAAGTTTGACTTAATTACACTCACGAAATTAGTCATATCCTTTTCAAATCGAAAAAAGTTGTCCTTGCACTACCATTTTTTTTTGCAATTTTAATCCTAACCACCATTTTGCCCTCCAAAAATGCTGATGTGTCCAATTTTTTAATGATGTGGTCAAAAAAGCACTTAGGTGGCATTTCCAACATAAAAAAATTTACATTAACGTGTCATCAAATCAATTTTTTTAATTGAAAAATAATTAAAACATTTTTGAAATGTTAAAATTGTTTTTTTCCAAATTTTAACATTTTTTAATTTCCAAATTGAAAAATAATTTTAATATTTGTTATGTTGGACAACTTTGTTTGATTTGGAAAAGAGATGACCAAAAGTATTTTTTTATTTTTAAGGAAGGATCAAAAGTATTAAACCTACAAGTTTTCCCCAACAGTCCCTTAGATAAGCTCACAATCTAGACAGACCCTTTATTCACCAACTCTATATTTCACAATTCCCATGTTTTTGGTGTTGGGTTTGATTAACTCTGCAAGATCAGTGTTTGGTAAAATGCCTGTTAGAGATTTGATCTTTTGGAACTCTTTGCTTACAGAGTTACTTGAGTGCTGGTGAATTTGTCATTGCTCGTGAGGTGTTTGATGAAATGCCTCAAAAGGATGTTGTTTTTGTAATGCTATTATGATTGATGGGTAAGGGAAAATTGGGAAATTTGAGCCTGCGGAGGAGGTTTTTATGGCTATGAGTGTAAGAGATGTGGTTACATGGACAAATATGATTTTTGTTTTTCTTTTTAATCATCAACTAATGAAAATGTTTGAGGTCTATGAAGCACATGCACGGATGCGACATACATCAACACCAATAGTAATTTTCGAAAAATGACATAAATAAATGTAATCACATATGTCAGTATTGACACCAACACATGTCGGACGCACGACACACCTTCGATCAGAGGCGTCCATGTTATAGAGTTTGATGCCCCTGATTGTTGGTGTGCTTGCTGCAATTGCTGACTTGGGTTTTGTTGAGGAAGGGAAATGGATACACACTTATGTGTTTAATAATAAAATACATTACTGTTTTAGTTTTATTGGATCAGTACTTGTTAACATATACGCTACCTGTGGCCAGATTGAAAATGCTCATAGTGTATTTAGAAGCATTTGTAGCTGAAGGAATGTAGGGGATTGAAATTCCTTGATCTCTGGACTTGATTTACATGGACCGGGTCATGAAGCGATCGAGCTTTTTCTGGAATTGGAAAGGGAAGAATTTAAGTCGGATGATACATCTTTCTTACGGCTTTTAAGTGCTTGAAAGTTGCAACCATGGGGAACTTGTGGAGGAGGGTCGTTTTTTTTTTTTTGAAACCATGCAAGTGCAGTACAAGATAGTTCCCAAAAGTCAGCATTGTGGGTGCATTATTGACCTAAATGCTAGAACAGGTTGATTAGAATAGGCTCTTGGGATTACATGCGATATGCCTTTCGAGCTTGATGTTTTGATTTGGAAGAATATTCTCAGTGCTTGCTTGAAGGACAATAACTTTGTAATGGGGAAAACTGCTGCATTGCAAGCTCTAGAATTGGCTCCACAAGATTAAAGTCGTTATGTTCTTTTCTCAAATATCTATGCCAGAGAAGTTAGTGGAATGAAGTGACTATACAGTTAAAAATTCCCCCTGAATATTTTCAGTGCCAAAAAAGGGCGAGTGAGAAAAATTCCTGGATACAGCTCAAATCACGCGGATGGTGAAGTTCACGAGTTCCTCATGTGGAAGGCCATGGATGTGGGATATGATCAAAATGTTCTATCTTAGTTGGAGGAGGTTGTGTCTGAATTGAAGTTGGAGGGATATGAACCTGAACTTAATCAAGTTTTTCTAGATAACGAAGACGATGAAAAATAGAGTCGACTGATTTTCACAGTAAGAAGATTGCTCTTGCCTTTGGACTGTTGAGTATCCCACAAGAAATTCCTAGTTACACGGTGAGAAACTTAAGAATTTATTATGATTGTCACACATTCGTGCAACTGGTTTCGAAAGTCTACAATCGTCAGTTTTATCAGACATAACTGTTTTCATGATTTTCGCAAGGGTTTCAGTTCCTGCACAAATTATTGGTAACTTTGCCTTATGCTGTGGTTTCTGATGATTTCTTACTCCTTGGAAAAATCACGATATACCATATGATGTCTTGAAGGGGATATTAAGAGCATGTTTAAAAAAATCTTAAACTTATTGTATGATGTAAACACTGTCGTAAATATGTATTTGGACTTGTAAAATTATTTGATGATAGATTTATAAGTTGTCTTTAGCAAATTATAACAAGATTTTCAAGATAAGGTATGGGATAAAGTTCAGCTTAATATAGGAAAAATGTTAGTTAGGAAAGGCCTTTCTCTTTGGCCCCATCCCTTCTTTGGTGTGGAAAGTTTTACATCCATGTGTTTTTTTTTCATCTATCTAATAATAGTAAGAAAGGAAGTGATGGCAACCCTCTCTTTAACACTATATTTTCAACAGTTGCCTTTTTATTAGGTAAAATTTATGTAGGTGAGGTCACACCATGTTATGCGGGACCTTCCAAAATGGTAGGACCTACTTCAGTTTTATACAATAAAGAGAATTTGTTGAAAATAAAGTGTTATAGAGTGAGCGTTACTAGCCATTATGTTTTTCTCAAGAGAGTTAGTCTTCTCTCATATTGCATCTGTTTTCTTCTTTATCATCTGAACCCCACACACACACACTATCTCTCTCTATTCCAACAACAGAACCAAGGGTGAACAGATGTACATCTACAGCTTTTGAAAGCAATTGCAGTTACATAGAGTTGGCAAAAAGGTATATTCTCTTTGCTTTGATGATTCTGAAGTTAGAAATTAGACTAGTAGTAATTGAAATGGTTTATAGACCAAGTTGAGTTTTCTGTTTTGTTTGATTCCCGATATGTTCCTATTATTACTTTCTGTTTCTACTAGACATAGATATATGATAAATTCTAAAATTTTAAGACTAAACTCTTATGTAGTACAATATATAAGATTAGCTTAATTGAAAGTTTGAATCATATGTGAAAATTATTGTTTTAAATCTAAAGTATATGGTCTACATCTGGCTATGCTATTTTTTTTCTCTGTTCCTTGCTGTTTAAATTATTGAAGTTATTAAATGATCTCGAGTCTCGACCATAATACTGACCGGTGTAGATACAAAATGCAGAAATACAGTTTATGTTGCTCCATTAAATTATACTTACATTGTTATCTTGATGATGATGATCGATAGTCCTGTTTTTTCCAGCAATGATTAATCGACTAGCAGTGGCTGTGGTGGTGATTCTCATAGGGTGGGCTTATATGGCCTTAAAGCCGCATCCACCGAAAACATGTGGATCCATTAATGGTCCACCAGTTACTTCACCTAGAGTGAAACTCAGTGATGGGAGACATTTGGCCTACCGGGAGTTTGGCTTTTCAAAGGAAGAAGCTAGGTACAAGATCATTGTCGTTCATGGATATGCCAATTCTAAAGACACACACTTGCCTGTTTCTCAAGTAAGAATTTTCTCCTTTTATTTACTCTTATGATGTATGGTCTAAAAAAATTGGATATCTTATTTTTTAGAGGAAGTTGATGAATGATGAGTATCACCAAGATAAGCTCAAATCTTATAGGCCCTATTTGGATAAACAACTTATTTAAGCCCTTATCATGTAAATGATTATGTATAAGCTGTTTCTATGACAAATGCTAAAATAAAGTAACATTATTTTCTTGTAAACTATAAACTGTTTTCATAAGCTATCATGGAGGGCTTTTGGAAGTAAGCGAAAAACAACTTATAGACATGTCATAAGTTGTTTCGATAAGCTCTCCCTATTAGTCTCACAAGTCACGATTGCTTATGTCGGTATATAATCTCAGATGAGTGCTATGTGAATGTGCTGCAGTTTATTGAATAACTTCTCAATTTTTTTTTTCTATAACATAACCATTATGTTTTTGCTCTTATGTAGGAACTTATTGATGATCTAGGGATATATTTCCTCCATTTCGACAGAGCAGGTTATGGTGAGAGTGATCCATATCCATCACGTTCAGTGAAGAGTGAAGCATATGATATTCAAGAACTAGCAGATAATTTGCAGATTGGGAAAAAATTCTATATCATTGGAATGTCACTGGGAGCTTACTCTGTTTGGAGCTGCCTAAAATACATTCCACATAGGCATGTTAATTACTGACTTGTAGCTTCATTTTGCTTACTACTCTCAATATTAGAGAAATGATTTTTGTATAACCAAATTTAGATAACCTTTTAAGTGATTAATACACTTCAAATAGGTAGTTAATTACGTTCAGTAGATAGTTAATGGATATACTAGTGTCAGAACTCTTTAACCATCGACGTAGCTTCATTAACCACGGATTTCGACATGGTTAATCGTCATTGTTAGGTGTTCAACTACATCTAGATTTAAACAACTAAAGGTTGTGGTTAATCACGCCAAAATCGCAGTAATGAAGCTAACACCTGGCGTGTTCATTAACCATCTATTGAACGTAACCACCTATTTAAAATACATTAACCACTTAGATTGTTGTCGCAAAAGTTGTCCAGTTTTTGTTGTTCTAATAACACAACTGTCAATAATATATAACATAGTTTGGCAGATTACTGGGAGCAGCCTTGGTAGTTCCATTTGTAAATTATTGGTGGCCATCTTTTCCTGATAATCTATCGATAGAGGCATTTCAAATGCTCCCTCAGTCAGACCAATGGACCTTTCGAGTTGCACATTACACTCCTTGGTTATTCTATTGGTGGATGACTCAAAAATGGTTTCCATCATTGAGTTTCACAAATATTGAAATGTTCCCTTCTGTTGATGTAGAGATCCTTAAGAGCCTCTCAGAATCCCCAGACACTGGTCAGGTATCTATATTATTGCTCATTGTGAGTTTGCTAGTTTATCTCATCATGATGTTATTTATATACCAAGTGTTTCTTAATATTCAGGAGAAAATAACTCAGCAAGGTGAATATGAATCGTTACACCGAGACATAATCGCGGGTTTTGGAAAGTGGGAATTTGGTCCAACAGAAATAAGTAATCCATTCCCTGAGAATGATGGTACAGTCCACATTTGGCAAGGGTTTAAAGACAGGATCATTCCCTATACGCTGAACCGCTACATCTCACACAAACTCCCGTGGATTCATTATCACGAGCTTCCTTATGGAGGTCATCTGTTTATCTTTAAGAAAAATCACTGTGAATCCATAATTAGAGCACTTATACACTCGTAAGGTATTTCATATGACAAATAGTGTCTGGTGAAAACTACTAGTCTACACTCTACTTATAGTCTTGTCATGTCCATGCTATATAGTTACTTAGCTAGTAAATTCTATAAGAGACTGCAATATATGTTTATGAAGTGGTGTAAAGAGTGTATTAAGACTAATTCTATGATGTACAAGGATAGGAGGTATAGATCTTGTAAGTTAAATTTTTGACAAACAATAATTAAATTATTGAACTATGAACCAATGTTTTAATTGGAGATTTTTCCTATTTTCAAATCCATTTTAGTGAATTTACAGCAGCTACAAAAGTCATCTAACTTAACACTCATCTATGATTTCTTATTCCTGCAATGACCTTATGGAGATTTCTTGTTCCATAAGAAAAGAATTGAAGAAAAAATTCTGTCTCTTTGCGTATAAACATAACAGAGATATTGGTGAGTTTTATACGTAAGGTGCTATTATAAGTAGTTATTTTATGAGATAAGATTTTTGAAGGATTTATGAGATAAGATATTACTCCAATGTGCGCAACTTCTTCTGATAATAAACAAAGACAATATATAATATTCATTAGTAATATAAGATAGTAGTCTAGTGTGCAAAAGTTCATATAAATTAATATTGATATTTTTGAGTCAAGGTTAATTAATAAGCTATGTTTTTTTTTATAGACTGTTAGCATAATCTCAACCCTCTCATCATTCATTTTGTTTTAATCTCAACCATTCACTTACTTTTTCTTCTCTTTTTTATGTACTACTACTGTGTTTTTCCTTTCTTCTATGAAATAGGAAAATGAGAGATGGCTGAACCTGAACAAAAAAGACATGAGAGGATCCAAATCTCAAGACAATGTGGATCTTACATGAAATCCGAATTGAGCTACAAAATTATTAAAAATGCTAAATTGAATCACCTACAAATACGTTGTCTGTGTCGATTTTTGTTTTCAATTATCATTTCTCAAACAAAATGTTATTTTGACGAAAAAACTGGACACCAAAAACTGTAAATTTTAAGATGTTACACTTTTTTTTAATTAATTTATTTTCTCTTTTAATTAAATTAACATTTTAGGATTTTATCCCTTAGCTTCGGAGATTATGATGTATCAAAGAAAAAACATAACTGCTGAGAATACTGTTAACAGGGTCACACACAAACACAAAAAAGAATATTCCTAATACATCTGGGTATAAACCCATGAACAATTATGTCATTGTGGGGCCTGAGAGTAAAAATGACAGCAAAATCATTAATAATCTGCTACGTATACAAAAATCCCCAATTAGCCAAAAAAATTAAGGACATTTTTTTAAACTAAAAAATAAAAGATTTTTATTTATCTTTTTTACTTTTGGGTTACCATTTAAATTGATCTCTACTACGAAAAATTAAACTCAATGCATATTTCATCATAAAATAAAATAAAAATCATTAATCAAAAGTAAAATATATCAGCTATAAAACATCATAATCAGACTAATAATTAAGAGTTGAAATAACTTATACACAAATCCTAAGTTGAAATAAGTATATAATATATAAAGATTAGGAAACTAATATGAATGTAGTACCTTTTAATTTGAAGTCCCAATCTGGCAAATAACCCAAAAAAGTTAACAATTGGCAAGAATATACATAAAAAAGATGCTCCTAGCTGATGGAACCTTTCAAAGGATATCCCTCCAAATGAAATAACATAAAGAAGTCATTAACAAAATGAGAATGTAAAGAAGAAACACACACATATATACAAACTTCTATGTATTTTTATTTTTAAGGTAGAAATATTGAAGAAGCCAAATTCAGCTCCCATATAAAAAAAAACTATAGTCTATTGTAAGGTCCATAATTCATTGAGAAAATGAAAAGAATGAGACATTTTCTTAAGCTTATAACTGAAAATCAACATGGTCAGACACGTAAATTATGTAGAGGTTTCTGTCAGGTAACAAAAACATCTTAGTATTATTAATTATATGTTTTATTCATTTTTAAGATACATTTTATTCATTTTTCTTTATGGTTTTATTAGGGAACTCAACTTTCACCAAACCAAGATGATTCAACAGATGATTTTTCTATGGTTTCACCAAGAATTAGACTTAGAGATGGTAGACACTTGGCTTATGTTGAGAGAGGTGTACCTAAAGATAAAGCAACATACAAGATCATCATTGTGCATGGTTTTGGAAGCTCTAAAGAGATGAATTTTCTGGCACCCCAAGTAATTAACTTAATCTCTATTTCTTAAATAATTTGAACTTTTTATGTTTTGGATTTAGATCTAATTAGTGTAGGAGATTAGTTTTTATACACTGCGAGTGTTAATAATTGTTAGATTGTTGACAAGTCGCAACTATTCATATGTATGACTTTAGAAGTGTTTATAGTTAAAATCGAACGTTTTCAATGATCAGATGGTTATAATTGATTGTCAGTGCAAAAAACTTTACAGTGATAGTATATGAATTAAATTCTTATCATAATACTATAGAAAGAAAGTCTTTATTAGGTGTACTATTGTACTACTTAAAGTGAAAATGAAAATTTGGCTTTGAAGAAATGAAACAAGTGGAATAGTTTCAATATGATTAGGAACTTAAGCACAAATCAGAAGTAACACTTGTACACAAATAAGAGTTTATTAATATCATATTGAAACTATTCCACTTGTAAATGGAGCTTACAAACATTCTAGCAGATATAATTGGTAGTGATTTTTTGATAGTGTACAACATTTTACACTGACAGTGTATCAAAATTATATTCTAACTATGATATGATTGATTCACATAGGAATTAATAGATGAATTAGGAATTTATCTTCTACAATATGATCGAGCTGGATATGGAGAAAGTGATCCAAATCCTAAACGTTCACTGAAAAGTGAAGCACTTGACATTGAAGAACTTGCTGATCAGTTACAAATTGGAGCAAATTTTTATGTAATTGGAGTGTCAATGGGTTCATATGCTACCTGGAGTTGTCTAAAATATTTGCCACACAGGTACTCGTAATATGTATTTCTCTGTTTTTCACTTTGGCTTAGTTATATACTTATACTATTAACTTCAAGTAAATAGTCTTTTTGGTCCATCAATGTGTGATGAATTGTAACTATAGTTCTTGAATGTATCGAAATTGCGATATCGTCATGTGTTTTCTTTTACTAATTTATGAGCCAAAATAACCAACAGAAAGACATGTTGAGAGTTGCGACCATAACGAAAGACACATTCTAGAACCGTACTGGCTAACAAAAGACACATTTGAGGATGTTTTTTCAGCTTTAATACATTCAAAGATTACAGCGATGGTGTTTCACACATTTAAGGACAAAAATAGTCGTCTGTACTAAAAAGTATTTTAAGTTGACTGAAAGAAACCTTGTGCAGGCTAGCAGGGTTGGCGTTAATCGCGCCAGTTATCAACTATAGATGGCCATCTCTCCCGGGGAGTTTGATAAGAGAGGACTATAGGAGGAGGTTTATTAAATGGGCACTATGGCTTGCAAATCACTGTCCTAAACTATTGCATTGGTGGGTGACTCAAAAGTGGCTACCTTCAACTGCTGTCATAGAAAAAAATCCAACATTCTTCAACAAAAATGATATAGATATTTTGAAGACTATTCCAGGGTTCCCAATGTTTTCAAAGGTAACAAATTTCTTCATCTGTCTCATGTTTAGTGTTAGTAAAGCACACATTTTGAGAAAATCATGGTAAAATAATCTCTATTGATGAAAATGTCTGTAGTAAGTTATCCAATGCATTTATACACTCGGCACATCAGTGACTGTTGGATAGAGATCGGACAGTTTAGATTTCAATGCATATTTTGAGATGGAAGAACATGTTTTATGTGAATGTAACTTCTCTATGAAGGTAATGTTGATCATATTATGTTCCTATATACAGGATAGGTTAAGGGAACAAGTTGTTTTCGACACACTTCGCCATGATTGGAGGGTAGCATTTGGAAAATGGGAATTTGATCCAATGAAGCTAAGCAATCCATTCCCTAACAAACAAAGTTCATTTCATATTTGGCAAGGACATGAAGATAAAGTTGTGCCCTCTGAACTCCAAAGATTTGTTTCAGGGAAGCTACCATGGATACAATATCATGAAGTTCCAGATGGTGGTCATTTAATTATATATTACAAGGGCTTATGTGAGGCTATTTTGAAGGCACTTTTACTTGGTCAAGAAAATCATGCATATAAACCTAGATCTTCTTTGTTATTCAAAGATGAATGCTATCAAGAAACTATCTAGCACACTTTTTTTTACTCATTTATTCATTATTGGAAGAAATTCATGTAGATATGTTATCAAAGTGTGTTGGAAAATATTTTATAAGTAGTTTATTCTTTTTTAATTTTTTGTGATTTCATAATTTAATGTTTATTGTTAACTGGTTTTTTTAGAGAATTGTATAAAGTATAAACTACATTAGTATTAGTCCAAAGAAAGTTTCTACTGTGACATTACCAATTTCCATTGGAATGTGAAAAATCAACATTGAACGTGTTTATATACAAAGGAAAATTTAGTAAAAGTCATATACAATTACACTACATATTTTTCTTAATATGAGTTAAAAGTGTTACGAGGTTTTATAAATAGGGACGGATGGAGCACTAACTCAATGGGTTCAGCCAAAGACATCTTGCATTGTCCCACCAATTTTTTAAGGTGCATTAAACGTGAAGGTGCACAATTCTCCCATAGCAACTAGAAGTGAAGCACGATCCTCACTCATAGAAAGAGAGTTGAGAGAAAATTATTGAGAGCCTTGGATAGTCCTTCTGAGAGAAAAATAGTGAACCAATTTGTAAGAGGCCTAAGTAGTCTCGTGGCTTTTCCTTGCTCACATTGAGAAGGTTAGGCTAAAAAAATCTTGTGTGTTATTTTGAGTTCACAAAGAAAAATTATGCACACATTTCCCAACATAACTAACTAACTAACTAACTAACTAACTAACTACTATAACTGCCACTGTAACAATTAAACTAACTATAAGTAGTTATACTGATGTGTTTCATGAGCACCTTGTCATAGATATTCCTTTACAAGATTTTCAACAGATGAAGAACTGAAGTATCCAAATTCTTCCCTCATTTCATTGATACACAGAAAAATTCCATGCAAGATTCATAATACAGAAGAAGATGAAAAGAATAAGTCACTATCTCAAGCTTTTAACTTTGATTCCACAAGTTCATCAGACACAGGAAATCTGCAAAAGGTTCTTTCATGTAAGACAATT
>Ga0315913_1008581_pt1 | contig 12090 bp, 8 predicted proteins | sample MpolsnodulesMG_FD_207736 | JGI IMG/M metagenome (GOLD analysis project Ga0315913, IMG submission 207736) | Medicago polymorpha root nodule microbial communities from Los Angeles, California, United States - small nodules | ecosystem: Host-associated > Plants > Roots > Nodule | place: USA... | reverse complement strand
GAGAGAGGTACCAAGGAAAAAAAACATAAGCCAATGGTGGATCTTCTAGTATCTTGACATGCTCTCCAATCTGAGTTAGAGAACCCCTTCAAAGCTAATGGTGAAGATGAACTAAAGAATAATCCTTAACCAAGATTATTTTTGAGAAATTTAAGAACATGTAACCCTCCCAGCATATGCTCATTTGTTGGAGCATCCAGGAATTGACTAAGCTTGCTTCCAACATAAGTTATCTCTGGTCTATAATGTGTTAGGTACAAAAGTTTGTCAGTGAGTCTTTTATATGAAGGTGGTTCAAACAGAGGTTCTCCATATGCTTTGTGTAGTTAGAGTTGTGGCTGCATAGAAGTGGAACAAGGCTTTGTGCTTAAGAGGCTAGTATCTTGTAGTAAATATAGAGTATATTTTCTCCTACACAAAGTAATATTAGATTGTGATCTTGCAACTTCAGACCCTAAAAAATATTTGAGAACTCCTAGATCTTTGATAATGAATTTTTGCCCAACAATGTCTTAATGTGTTGAATCTCATCAGAGTATTTCCCACCTAAGACCAAATCATCTACATATACTAGGGTAACAATAAAACCAATGGGAGTTTTCTTGGTGAAGAGAGAATAATCAGCTTTGAATTGTGTGTATCCTGAAGACAATAATTTTTCAGTATGTTTACCTCTTTCAAGCCATACAATGATCTCTGAAGTTTGCCAACCTGATTAGGGGTGGGCATGGTTCAGTTCGGGATGAAAACTTAATCAAACTGAACTGAACTGTTTGCTAAACTTAAAATAACTGAACTGAACTGTTTGCATTTCGAACTGAACTGAACTGTTTCAAACCGAACTAAACTGTTCCGAACTGAACTAAACTGTTACTATTGATACCTTTGAAAAAAATATGAAAAAAACAAATGAAAATGAATTTTAGTTACCGAACTGAAATGTTTCGAATCGAACTGAACTGTTTCAGTTCAGTTTCAGAACTGTTAGTAATGGTTCAGTTTTTTTTGGTTCAATTCAGTTCAGTTTTTGGTTTTTTTTCCCACCCCTAACCCTGAGTAGGATTAGTTAAAGCAAGATTGGGAGGAGGCTGCATGTAAACTTCCTCATTAAGGTCATCATGAAGGAATGGTGTATTGACATCCAGTTGAAAAATAGGCTAGTTTTGAGAGGCTAATATGGAAAGAAGAACTCTAATTGTTGTCATCTTGACACTAGGCTAAAAGTAACCATGTAATCAATGCCCGTTTGTGTGAAGCCTTTTGCAACAAGCATGACTCTCTGTATCTCTCAATAGTACCATTAGCAAGAAGCTTGAGCTTAAATATCCATTTGCATCCAATGGCCTTCTTATAAGTTGGCAAGGATGTTAACTCCCATGTTTTGTTCTTATTGAGTGCCTCTAACTCCACTTTAGCAACATTTTTTTAAATTTTCATCATCATAGTTTGAGGGTTCGGAAAATAGATGAAAGAGATAAAGCAAAGTATTTTTATGTGAATAAGAGAGATACTTACAAGTTTCAGCAGAGGATGATAATAAGTCGGAGATATATGTATCATAGATAGTAATAGTACTATTGATTAGATTTCAATGATATGCTTGTAAATATTCATATGGTTTGTGAATTCTAGTAGATTCTCCAAGTGGTGGATTATGATTTATTTGGGGAACATTATGAGATAAGTCTGATTCAGTCATTTAGACAAATGAAAATGCTCATAATAAAAAGATAGAGAAGTACCGTAATTATTAGACGAATGTAATGAATGTTGTGGAGGTGGATTATGAGATGTATGTGATATATTTGAGGGTAAAATAATACATGTTAATTTAAGTTTTTTACGTGGTCAATGCATCATTCGATCCGATTTAACCTGGTTAAATACCTATAAAAATTTAATATTCAAACCGGGTAAACTAACTGAGTTATTCGCCTTAATATGGTTCAATCATGGGGTTCAACCAATGATTTAGTGGTTCGATCATTAACTCAATAATTCAATACATTTGTCGAGTCGATAACCGAGCCGAGTTAATACATTAAATTTAAAGTGTGAACTTGCTCAAAAATAAAAATTTAAGTGTGAACACTTTGTTATCCTAACAATTTATTGGGGATAATATTCAACATCCAGTCATTTAATATTTGTACATTTTAACTATTTTTACGATCATTCAAATTTTAAATTATTTATTATACATATAGAAAAGAAAGAAAAAATTATACCTATAGAAAGAAAAAAAATTCAACACACATGCATTATACACGCGTTGGAGATTGGCCACTGACGCGGATAACATCAAACCCTTCCTTTCTTCCATTGCTTTTGTGGTTCATCATGTCTATGGATCAAAATCCTATTTTGACTATGTCTATGGGTGAATAGAAAAATAAAATAATCTTCTGATATGCAATTTCCTTCCAACAAAAATGAAGGTTGTGCCAGATGACAGGGTTGGGAAGTAGGGATATCTCGGCAGATTGCAACTGGAATTACCTCCACTTATTGAGAGAGCTGCTCTGGTAAGACAGCACTAACCTGAACTTTTCAGGTCATTCCGTCCTGAGCTTTGAGTCCAAATCTATCGAAACCCATCTCAGGACACTCCCTTCAAGGATGCTCCGTCCAAGATTCTTCCGACACAACCACATGTCACCGGCTACTTCCGACACCTTATTACCCCCACTTGGGTCATAGGCTTGCGCTACCAAGCCCGGTATTCTCGTTGATCAAACTGCTCATATATAAACACTGACACACTTTCTTAATTGAACGATGTGGGACTTGTAATTAGGTGCATAATATATGACTATCTTACAAGATATGGTGGAGAATGATCGGTCTACCGGTGACTTACTCAATCATGTAACCAATGGGTCAGTTAGAAACGATGCTTCAAGAATATACTTTGGATATCTAGTTAACATAAACTGCAAAATTGGACTTCCATCAAATATGTACATTAGGAGACGGATATGGTCCAGACAAAGTTTTGCTCTAATTTTAATTAGAGTATCCGCTAATATAAGATAGGATTGACCTTTTAAATTAATCGGTCTTTAAATCATATTGCGTTATTTTTTAAATAGTAAAGACACGCATATGAAGGAATTTACATACCTATTGACAGAAATTCCAATTTCAATTATTTGTTTTAGAGAAATATTTTGTAAAAAACGAGTTCAAACTGAATTTACATACTTATAATTAAGAAATAACATTATTTAAAAAAAAAAATTAAGAAATAACTCTTATCCTTTATCTTTTTTCATTGTTTAAACCTTCCAATTTTGAAAAGAAATAAATCATATAATATGATCGGTCAAGAGATAAATAATGTGTGATGAATTATTGGATTAACTAGAATTTAAACTTGAATTCTCCTAGACAATTTGTCCTCATCAGCCATTTTGTGTCCAACCATTTGGTTAAAAGAACTTTTATTTTAGAAAATAAAACACTTTTTATTACTTTTTTTTAAAAGACTTTTTATTTATTACTTAATTAGAACAAAACACATAAATTTACAAGCTCCTAGTTACGCAAACTCAATTGGCAACAACAAGAACAACAAATGTGCTCACTTGAATTTTTAAAACCGTTTTTTTGGTTACATGTTTTTTTTTTGTCTACATGATTTATCAACTGAATGAAAACTAATATAATTAATTTTATAGCAATAATAATACAATTTTAATACATCAACTAATCCTGCTTGCAACAGTATTTCATTTGAATGTTTCTATTTACATGAACGTGATGATCAATTCTCAATTCTAAACTCAATAAAACATGCTTCTTCATATGGGCATTGAGTCCAATAATCTAACAACCTCTGGCATTTCAGGTCTATCTTTCTGTAACTCACCAGTGCACATACAAGCAACACGTACATACTCCCTAACACTCTCCTCCTTCAAACCTTCTTCTCTTGGAATATTTACATCCAACATTTCCATTTCAGTGTTCCTTTCCTTCATCTTCCTGGCCCAATTAACAAGCCCAATATCACTTCCTTCCAATTTCACAGCCAAATTGGGCCTATGGCCCGACACGGTTTCAATCATCAACACTCCGAAACTATACACATCCACTTTCGGGTTTGCTACATTAGACCCATCTCGATACTCAGGTGGCATGTAACCGATAGTACCTGCCACCTGAGTTGACACGTGCGAATGCGATTTATCCATCCTACGTGCGAGTCCGAAATCAGCTATATGGGCCTCAAACTCAGAGTCCAACAAAACATTACTGGCCTTGATATCTCGATGAATAATGGGCTTTTCAAGCCCGTGTAAATAACAAAGCCCATGAGCAACACCACGCATGATTTTGACACGTGTTACCCAAGACAAAGGAGAACGAATAAAATCGATTGAAATAGAAACCTCATCGTTTTGGTGGTGAGTGGAAGAGGTTGGAGATGATTCATGAAGCCATTGATCGAGGTTTCCTTCTTCAATGAACTCGTAAACGAGTAACCGTTCAGGTCCAGAAGCCCAATACCCGAGGATTTTGACGATGTTATGGTGGCGGAGTTTGCTTAGCGTTTCCATCTCCGCTGCGAATTCACGGAAGCCTTGAAAAGCATCAGGGGAGAGTTTTTTGACGGCGACGGTAGCGCCGGTGGAGAGACAAGCTTTGTAAACATAGCCGAAGCTACCATCGCCGACGATGAGGGTATTGGAGAAATTATTAGTAGCGCGTGAGAGTTCTTCCATGGAGATTTTCAGATTTGGATCCCATGACCAGCTGGCGTCGACGGGGAGGGAGGAGGAGCTGGTTGGGTAGTGATTTGGGTTTCGAAGTGGTCGGGTTCGGATCTGGTTGTTACGGCGGGTTTGGGTGGTTTTGCGGTGTTGGCAGATGAGGATGATGGCGGCGAGTATGATTGTGACGACGAAGAAGCTGGCGATGGCGGCGAGAACGCCTAGGGCAGCGCGATCCATGCAAGGCAAGAGAGAAAGAAAGAGAGTAAATTTATTTAGAGATTTAAGAGAGAAGGGAAAAAAAATTAATATGGAATGAATGAATGGTGTATGTAAGTTGAGTGGAAGGAATAAAAGGGTTTCGTGGAAAGTGTTGTTTTTAAGATAGTTGACTAGACCAGTCAATGGTTTTTGTTTGCTTCTCTGGACTTAATCATTCAAACAAGTATACTCTGTTTTCTTGTTTTTGGAGCAAATTATAATCTGTTATTAGTTGGTAATAGTTGACTTTAGAGCCTTGGAGTGAATGATTGAGTTTCCCTACCATCATAACATTGACTTTCATGACAATAAATTTAAGAGCACCTTCTGTTGAAACAAAAAATTAATTTGATTGATGCTCAAAGGTAATGTGATACTTAAGTCACCCATGAATATGATGGGTTGCAGCTGCTCAAACTAATGTCAATGGTGTTTTATGGTGGACTCCTTGTGGAAGTATCAATCTGAGTCCAATTTCACACAGGTTCATGAATTTTGTGTAGTTATTTAAGGACACATAATATTTGTTTAAGCAATTTAACGATACATAAATAAATAAACAGTAAACATATAATATTTTTTTGAAGACGAAATAAACAGTAAACTTTGATAACTTCTCAGGTTGGCAAACTGCAAGTGCTGGTGCACTAGGTAGCATAACATGGAAAAATAACAAAGATTTTGGATTTGTTTATCAGGTCCTAGGTTCTGTTTGTTATGAACTTCGGAAAAAATAAAAATGTTCTCAGAGTTGTCCATGTATTCTGTGAATCATCAATTACGGATTAGGTGAGGGCGAGAACGTCAAAAGCTTCATTTTGTCTTCGTTATCAACTTCAATACCTTTTGCTTGGCTGGGTGCCCTTTGAGGAGTACAAGCAACATTTTTAATAATTGACGAGTAAAGATCAAACTCCGCCTTGAGTTTTAGGCAGGAAGCCTGTATCCACTTCTCTGCTACTGTCGTAGATACACTGTCTTGGGTATCCTTCTCGTGTTCTTCAATGGCAGGCCGTATTTCATTGTATAAAGAATCAAGGGCTTCTGTAGCGTCATCTTTTCTTTTCTGCATGGAAAATCTTTAAATGAGATGAACATAAAACCAGAGAATATAAATGACAATCACATGCTGCACATAATCAAACGACAATGAAGCATTTACGAATAAAGCAACAATGACCGTGATTCATGACAGTTCTCATTCAAGCTATGCCTGAAAATTCAATTATTTTGGCGATGAAGTTCAAATTGATGTTCTGTTATTTGTGACAGATGATGTGTGCATTTGGCAGAAATTATAACAGATCTATGTTCTTACAAATTATAACAAGGGTCTTCCAGACCGTACTATGAAATGACAACTAAATTATTAAAATGATCATCTTTGGAACTACAAAGTTAAAATACCAAGGTAACTAAGTTTTAGTCCACTAATAACAACATAATTGAAAGCTAGATGATGATATTCAGTAATTGGCACTTAAGAGAAATGCATAAGAAACGTCATACCTCATAATCTAAAATCTCCTCCTGTGCTTCCTTTGATGCTAAAAGGCCAGCTGCATACTTTGCATCAATTTTCTTCTGTATGCGATTTTTAAGCTTTCCCCCCTTTGATCTTTTGGTAGAGATGGACTTTCCTCCTGCCGTGTTACTTCGAATGCGCGATATCATTGCATTTTTTTGGGGAAGATCCTGTTTGGTATCTTGGGAGTACAACCTCATGTCCTCGCTTTCTATTTCAGTTTTCATTTTCTGAATACCTAAGCCATTGATCCCAATTGAATTCAGTGGTTGAATATTTAAAACAGTGGACTCCGATGGTTCTTCAGCTTTCAGTATAATAGCCATGGATTGTTCACTCTGTCCACCAACATTTGACATGAGTTCATCCTCCGCAGAGTCATATAAAGGAATTTTCTCAATTGAGTATCTGTAGTCAACGGGATATGACAAGAAATATGAAATGAAGTAATCATGCAAAAAAGACAGTAAAATAAGAATAAAACTTTGATATTGCTGAAGTTATATGGTTTTGGATATAGAGGAAGGAAGAGATTGAATAAAATACTTTGAATTGCTTTCAGGTTTGATATAATGATCTGATACAAAAAAAACTAAGCACAAAAGTGGGGGCAGATTCAATCAAGCACAAGTTATTGTGCTAGGATCTCATCATTATGGGGTCTAGGAGTGGGGAAGGATTGACATATACATAGATATCCAGTCAGTAACAGATAAAACGAAAGCAGCCTTTTAGAGATGAATACAGCACAGAAAAGAATAAATTATAAATTACCTGTCATCATCATCTTCCCATAGATAAGTATCCTCCTGCTCCGATTATTCCAAACACGAGGAAGAAGAGTAGATTGATTAAAACCAATAATAATCAATGAAAAAGAGAAGGAAATGAAGCTATTTCAATATTGTTACAACTGCTAGATCTTTTTCATAAAAAATAAAAAAAAAACATCATTTGAGCATGCATTCCACTATATCAAAACTTACATAATCAAATCAAATAGAAGAGCCTGCCTCATTATTTATTAACACTGAATTTTCAATTTACAGTACTGTTTAACTTCAACCGTAATATATCAAAAGAATTAAAAAAACACCTAGCCATCACATTTCAAGCTATTAGTGGGTCTTAAAAACTCATGGTCTACAACAGTCAACATCATGCCCATGCATTTAAAAGGCTTAACTAATAAAAAAATTGCAATGAATTTGCTTTCAAGCGTTTTAAAATTTATAGGTTACTAGTAATATTAACTAAAACTCACTTGAAAACCACGAGATTTTGCTCCAAGGAATTCAGAACATTTGAGCGCACCACAGAGGCAGCGAACCTTTGCACCTCCAAACCATTCAAAATTATAGTCATATGCCAGTTCAGTTCCAATAGGAATATCTTCCAGTGCAAATATTCCAACTCTTATTTCCCCCATGACATTCCATTTTCTTGTCTCACAGTTTGGTTGACTGCAAACATAAAAGCATTCAGTTGATGTCAAACCTTGGGCAGTGGGAAATAGGAGGACAACAAAACAGGTCTACAATACTTGCATATTGGCAGGTCCATTTCATTTAATATTAGGATTTTTGTTTGACGTGGTTTACCAGGAATGGTTTATAAATCTTGCAAGGCTTCCTTTTCTAGTTGCATCGATAGATTCAGACGCATTAAGAGAAATGATAAATGCATCCTTAAGACCTGCAAAAGCAAACAAAAGTTTTACAAAAACATAAAGCTAAATACTAATCAGATAGAAACGTTGATTTTATTGATGTTTGACCTTGAGTTTCATAAGTATGGGATCTGCGCTTGGCTTCTTTGCATGATATTACTTCTCCACAGTATTCAATGACAAACTGTCCTGCCTGTATGAAATAAACAAACAAATAAATAAATGAGCGTATGGCACTACTGAAATAAAAGAAAAATAACCATATTAAGGCCTAAATTTCCTCATTATATGATTACCTTAATTTCCTCATCAGCCAAAAGACCCCACCCTCGGCCTTCGGTTTTAAATAACTTTGTTTTTGCATATTCACACTTCTGAAATTTCTGCAAGCATGAGACATGGAACATGAATATATTTCATCTAGAGAAGAGAGAAAGAAAACGAGAATATTTCTTTAGGTAAAAGCTATTGAATTCATCTTCCGATTGCAATGATATCTATAGCCGCACTACTTAGAAGAAAAGTTGTACAGAGTAACCGATTAAACTACAGACTGATATTAACTAACTAGTTTGTTCATAACTGAATGCCAGTTATGCCAGTTAAGTTAACTGACTAGAAAGATCTAAAACATTTCTTGATATCAGAATATATCATATCTGAATTGACGTAAGCTTCAATGCATCATCTGAAGTAAAGTTTAAGTAGGTCAAAGATTAAAAAAAGTATGCAATGAAAATAGGATATGAAAAAATTCAAGACGAGCAAACTTGACTGCTACTAAGAAACTTGTAGAAAAAAAAGAACCAGGGAAAGCAGAATACAAATATGCAACAAATTATCCTCTCAAAAAAAAAAATATGCAACAAATTATGACAAGTGCCTTCAGAGACACAGGTTAAAGCAAATAGTAATAACTAATAACTTCTCTTGACCAACTTTTTAACTACCTGCAGGATGGTTATAGTGCAAAAGACTAACAAATATCATCACAAACACGAACTCACCTGATTTTTACAAAGGATGCCACAAGGGCAAAATCCAGGGGTGCATTCAGTGCTGGTTAATACATTTAGACACCCATCTCCACAGGCACTGTCAGGATCATCTTCATCATACCTACATTCACATATAGCAATATCCTCCTCCTTCTGCTTCTTATGCCTGCACAGTGATAAAGAGAAGTGTAAATGCATTAATATAACATTAAGATATCTCAAGAATGCTGATTCGATAGTCATTCAATTTTCCATTCCTCTGGCCTGGTCCTTGTACCATAGCCTTTGAATTGGTGAAATTGGTGGTGAGGGATCTAAATCCCAATGGGCTGGTATTCCATTGTTTGGATTTAAATAGGATATAATACAATTCGATTGGATAGACTCCATTATACTCCACACTCCACCTTTCCTACCCTCCAAATCAAAGGGTACAAGGTTGGAGTTAAATTTTTAATTGATTAAGTTAGAAAACTATATTCCTATATACAATATAATGTTCTGCTACTGCATGATGTTGTTACCAACTTCCTCCTCTGTATTATGAAGCAGGAAGGCACTAGATAACTTGTGACAGCGGGAGATTTTATGAGTTCGTCAACAGAAATGGAATTGGAAGTGAAGTGGCTAGTGCGATATTTGATTTCAGGGCATCGGCAATGAACCACCTTCTATCCCACTGACTAAAAACTATCCCACAAGGCCAGAAGTCGGATGAAATTTCTAGAGAGTTTACTCTTTTAGGCGAATAGCAATAAGGATATTAGAGAAAGCTCAGCACTAAATCAATTGAAAGCTAAAAACAAAAGATTCAGCACTAAAACATTTTAGTAGAACTAAAACAAAGGGGTTTTTCACTAAAGATCCAGCACAAGTGGGGGGAAATGCATAGCCCATAAGAATGATGGTTTTTACTTTGTAAAGCTGTCCTGGCGGTCTTCGCAAGAGTATGCATACTGCTATCACAGTTCAAGCTATTCATCTAAATTTACATTAAAGATGAAAGAGAGAGGTGTACTCTTACAAAAGCAGAGGGATGATTTTATTTCGTACGTAGTAGCCTATCTAACAAATACAAGCACTGCGCAAGATTAATTTGGCGAAGTACACAAGCAAAAGATATTCAAAATATTTTGGTTGCGAGGCGGAAGGGCAAAATCTGCTACTGAACAAAGAACAGAGGTTTTATAATCAGAAAAAGAGAGGGATAAGAGAATTGGTATGAACATGACACATCAAAACATTTTAAACAAAATCAAAATATCCACTAGCTGGGAGATTAATTCAATATGGAAAAGTTTCGCGATGAGAAAATTGATATATCCGCCGGCTGGTAGAGTTGGTATATGTGGTCGCCCAGTATGACATAGGTCAAAATATCTATTAGCTACGCGATTCTTACCAGAAGTTACATTGAAGAATACATCCATTAAAGGAAGATTCAACAATGGGGATCTTTACCTAACGATGCGGAGCGAATTCGGCATTTCTTGCTAGTTCTTCTCCCAATCTCGGACTCAGCCTTTTAGCCGATTCGTACCTTTACTCTCAGTCTCAATCTAGCCGGTCAGATCAATAGAGAAGTCAGGCACTCAATTGACTTAAAGGAAGGTTCCGCCGTTAATTGATTGATCGATGTTACCGGGAAGCAGCAACAGAGATGGATTGAGTGCTAAAGCTTCTTAGCAATTAAACTTATGTTAATTGAGAGGAGAACCTACAAGGGCCGGCCCAAGGGTAAGACCACTAAAGCCCTTGCTTTCGGCCCACCAACAAAAATTTATTTGTGTTCAGTTTTATAAAGAAAAAAAGGCCTCGTACGCAGATAAAAAAGTCGCGTATTATAAAATTTGATTTAAGCGTCGCCGTATATTGAAAATTATTGGGCTGGCCCTGGAACCTACCATAAGAGAGAAACTAATCCAAAGTAACCTTAATTGAATACAGAAAAGTTGAAGACAGAGCAACATCAAACTATCCTATAACCTAAATAACTCATAACAGTAATGCAACTGATAATTAACTTAGCAAAACCAGTTGGTAATGCTACCGAGTGATAATAATTTTAACAAAGTTTAGAATCAAATTATATATTCCAATCATAAGCATAAGATAGCAAATTAAATTGAATGACCTAAATAAATGATAAGAAAATGAATACTAAGTAACTAACCTTCGCATAAAAAAATCATTTTGATTGATATGAATGTATTGAGGCAAATCTTCAGCAGCATGAGGATCCTTCAAAATAATAATAATAATGTACTTGCTATTACATAGAGTCGAACATGAAGGAAAAAAAAATTGTAAGAAAGAGGGAATAGAAAATTACCATATGAATGAATAACCGGAGAAGAAAAGTTGGCAATAAGAGGAATGAGAAAATGGAAACGAAGGGAACGTTGCAGAAGCGAGAAAAAGGGTTGGGGGTGTGAAACGGATGATGAAATGATGGAAGAAATTTGAATAGGGAATTTGATTTCTGGTAGAAACTAAACTCTTCTTGCGTTGCGTTAGTGTTAGCGGTGCTTTCCTCACTTCCCTTTTTCACCAACAAATTTTACTGTAGCGTATCAAGTTTTACAACTGGTGCAAGAAAATAAATCATCTGCATTCAACAAAATCAGATTGTAGTGCTATTTTTTGTGTTGGTGTGTATCTTGAGTGTATAAAAATCAATATCATGATCTAAATCCTTATTGGATATCTAAATCTTGGTGGAATGGAATGAAGTGGGATGAAGCCACATTTCATTGTTTGGTTTTGTGAAAAAATAATATTCAACTAGACCATCAACCCGTGCTAACGCACATGTCATATCGAAGGTAATATTAAGAAGCATATCGAAGGTAATATTAAGAAGCATAGATGAATGTCATGATTGTCATATAGTATTTCATAATATTAAGAAGCATAGACGTT
>Ga0315913_1008579_pt1 | contig 12091 bp, 6 predicted proteins | sample MpolsnodulesMG_FD_207736 | JGI IMG/M metagenome (GOLD analysis project Ga0315913, IMG submission 207736) | Medicago polymorpha root nodule microbial communities from Los Angeles, California, United States - small nodules | ecosystem: Host-associated > Plants > Roots > Nodule | place: USA... | reverse complement strand
AAGGGTGCGCGAGAAGTTGGTAGGGTTGAAAAAAAAACTTCAAACTTAATACAGTATGATCCAAGTTTCAAACCTATTGGACAAAAAAAATAGGTGATGCTAATTTTCCAATTTCATATTAAATGTTGTTTAAGGTTTCTTTAACAAACATTAAGAAAAATATAAATAACTTAATGAATTAAATAATTTGACTTAAACGTCCTCATTAACCATGAAGTATAGTTAAATAATATGATGGAAAGACTCTTTGATTTGGTAATATATTTCATTTTAGCCTCTTAAAAAAATATATAATGAAGGAAACAAATTTATTTGATGCAAAATTGAAAATAAAATAATCTAATAAATATTAATGTGATTTATGTTTTCTCACTGAATTCACAATTAATATGAAATAGAACGACCCAATGCTAGTCCTAGGGTAAGGTCATCAATTCTTAGGATTCCAAAAATATAAAATTTTACTAAATAAAATAGTCTCATTCTTAAAACTAAAATCACTACTGTTTTGTCAAAATTTAATTCAATTGACTTTATTATCTATTGAAAATTGTAAAATGAAACAAAATAGATTACACTAATTTAATAATGAGTTTCTATTCTAGAGTCTAGAATGTCTAAAAAATAAAACTTATACATCAAAATTTAGCAATTCTACTAAAATATTATTATAGGCTTTAAAAATGCCTCATTAAGAAAATTTGCTTTAGGCATGTATCCAAATGTGTTGTCGGCAATGGGACTACCCAATAATTTAAAAAGACCACTACTCCATCGGTTTGTGAAGGAGAACAATTAATTAGAACTAAAAAATTTAATTTTAAGATCTTTCTACATTCCTAAGGCACTGGGATTTTGGATAAATGATAAAGAATTAAACATTGCAGAGCTGGATTGTGAATCTGAATTAGAAGAATGCATGATTAAACCAAGCAGCCCCAAAGATCTGTGAAATGGCTACATGATAGGTCAGTAAATTTACAGTTTAGTCTTGTTACAAGCTGCTGCTACACTGAGGATTTAGAGCCGTAAATGACAGAAGTTTTAGGACTGCAAGGCAGTTGGTAGGGTCGTTCCTTAGGGAGTGCAAAACGCTAAACCGAACTGGGCCTCCCAAAATGATGGGCCTCAAGAAAAAAATGATTGCTCAATATCCACACCCCCACTCAAAAAAGAAAAATAAAAATGTTTCATGTTTCAATTTCTAAGTAAAAAATCATGTTCTATGTTTCTATTTCTAAGTTAAAAAACAAGTCTTTAGTAAAAATAATTGCTAATTTTGATTTCGGTGACTAATAATAATTATACGAGTGTTATATTCAGTTTAAATAGAAGATTAATCTTTTAAAAAAATTGTGCGTATTTTTTATTAGGGGCCTATTTTAACTATGAGAGTCGAGCCTCCAGTTTCATAGAGACGGCCCTGGCTATGGGCTGCTTCATTCCCATCAAAGCTGAATATTTTTGGGAGGGTTCCAACTTATAATCAATTGTTTTTCATTTGTCCAAATTCTTTAGCAATATGGCCCTCCATTTATAAGAGATTGGATTGAATGGTGTGTAGTATTTTGTTACATAAAAACGACATTTTATTCAATGGGAAGGTAACAAGCTTGTTGGAGATGTTAGATAACATAAAAAGGAGTCTTGTTCTTGGTTTATTTATAGTAAAGGTAGAAATTTATATTTTTTTCTTCTTATATTGGTGGAATATATAGTCATCAATTTTCTCTTCAAAATATTTTGGGAATCATCATTTCTAATGAATTTTGATTTTGAGTACCTCTTGTACTCACTTTAATTCATTTTGCTTATATAAAAAAGAAGCAATTCATTCTTGTGACCCCAGTTAAATATAAAAGAAACCATACGATCTTGATTTTCAGAAGAATTTATGATATTAAGATTCTTCAATCTCTCCTCTCCCACCACTCATTATACCATAAACTAACAACTTGTAAGGCTAAAAAGTACTAATACAAGTGCATAACATTAATATGCATAAGACAAAGTCTTAGTACAGTATATTACTTAATTAGAGACAATAGTATGACACATCAAAGCCCTACACAATAAAACAAATACACTTCTTTAGTAGGGAGAGACACCTACATTTGCTTGTGTGAAAAACCCATCTTTCATAAGCACGTCCTCTGAATCCTACACAATGAAAGAATTTTAGGTATTAGAAACCCTAGAAATAAGAGTTATGCTTTTTCATTTAATGTGCTGCCAAAAGAAAAAAAAATGAAAAAAAAGTTAATAGTGTAGCTAGCTAGGGTTTTCAAAGTACCTGACGAACATTAGCTTTCTTCACGGGTTGATGATCAGGCATAAGTCCGAAATGAATGTGTGGAAAGTGGGCCCACTGAAAGAAAATAAAGGACCCCACAAATGAGAAAAGTCTAAACTTTAATACACCGATGCAATAAAAATGTGTACTTCTTGATTAAACCCAATAAAAATTTAAAATTATATAAGTTAGTAAAAATTGAAAATAATCTAAAATGGGAAAATGTTCCTAAGAGAGTAAGATTCAGAATTTCATTGGATCTCACATTCTTTGCAGCTGCACTAAAAGCCTCTCTGTGGCTTATATCAGGATTCCCAGCTTTGATACGTTGGATCTCATCCCTGAAAATCAAATCATATTTTGTCAAGGTCATTTATAATCATATACAACAACAAAAAATATTATCTAGCAAAAGCCACCACTAAAGTTAAATGAATTATCAACACAAATCTGAAACTAAGAAAAATAAATTCGTAAGTGGTTCCGTAATTAAAAAATGTTTAGTCTAATAATATGAACTTTAAAAAATGTTCAAAGGTTATCCATACCATTTTTAGTAAAAAATAATAATTTATAATAAAGAAAATAAGAACCAATATAATATTTTATCATGACACAACTGATATACCAAAACTTATATAACTAGATAAGATTAAATGTTTATGTAATAATATTTCACCAATAAAAAAAGGAAATTTTTATGTAAAAATATGACCTGTAATGTTTATTGAGAAATATGCTGTACTATTGAAAAATATGACCTAATAATATGAACTTTTAAAAAATGTTTAAAGGTGATCCATACAATTTTTAGTAAAAAAAATAAATTTTATAATAATAAAAAATAAGAACTAATATCATATTTTATGCAAACACAATCGATATACTAAAACTTATATAACTAGATATGATTAAATGTTTATGTAAAAATATTTCTCAGAAAAAATAAAAATGTTTATGTAAAAATATGACAAGTAATATTTATATATAAATATGTTGTACACCTTTGTCCAAAAAAAATGACGTACTCTTGATAAATTCTTTAAATACTAAGATATCTTTTTTTTTTTGGTGGCCGAAGTTTGAACCCCAGACCTTACATATATTATGCATTGCCCCTACTAACTGAACTACACTCACGAGGACACATATTAGGTATACAAGTTATTTTCTGAGTTACTAGAAAACAATGAATTAATACCATAAATAACTTAAAATGAATGTTATTAAACTTACTTGATGAAGCGGTTGTAGGCAGATGGAACTCTCTGTCTCTTCTCCGGAGCTGGACAAGCAAACACACGGACATTGCTCAGGCAAACAGACAGGAACATTAAATAAACATTGCCTAATCAGAACTCTCTTCTTTCTCTCTCTATCAACCATTTTTCTCTCTCTATATTTCTATCATTACCTCATCATTATAAGTTTTCTCTAACAATCACTCTCCAATGGATTCAGCTCTATTTTTCCGGGGGAAGACTTCTGTCTCACTCAATGTTTGCATGCAAGGAGACATGCATAGACACATAGAGTAAAAAAAATGAAGACCTAAAAAAATTTAAATAGATTTTTTCATTTTTTTTTCCTTATGTGAATATTTTGAAGTAAAAAAAAATATGATCTTCATTTTTTAGCCCTAGATTTGGTATAGGGTTTCTCCAATTTTTTTCATAAACAAAATATTGGAAATCAGGGTTTCTCCAATTTGAAAATAATATTGGACTATAATTATTATATTTTAATTAATTTGGAACTTTAATAAGAACTTTACATTAATTCATGTAAGATGAAAAAAGCAATGCATGAGATAAATGTGCTAAAGATTGCTCTTTCTTTGCCACTTTGAAGTACATTCAAGAAACATAAAACACTGTTTCATATTTTGAAGTGAGTTTTGATAGGGATGGAACCTTTTTTTCCTTCTCTTTTTTGCTTTTCTTCATTAATTGGTCGAATAGCACAACTATGAACTCAAAAGAAGTGTAAAATGTACATAAGGGTTTCAGGTTGTTTTCTTTTGCTTTTCCTACCTTTCCCATGATGGCATCAAAAGAATCTTAAAAAAAATTAAATTAAAACTAAAATTAAAAACATATAGCATACATGAGAAATGGTGAAGAAGGTCTTTGTGTTATTGTAATTAGAAAAACTAGAACAAAATCATCATTTAAAAATCATGAGAATTTTTCAACACAAAGTGAAATGTTAAGAGAGTTAGATATATAATTTCTCACGTCTATTAGCAGGTGGAGGTTTAGGGATTTCTTCATGATGCCCTCCTCTCATTGTGTTCATCATCAAATCATTTGGATTTGGAAGCTGATTCATCATCATGTTTGTTGAAGGTACATTTCGAATCTCCTCCTGAATAATAATTAATTAAACCAAATTTCTCATAATCAACAAACCCTTCCCAATTCCAACTCAAAAGATAGTTGTATACCTAATTTCCAAAATACAAAACAACCATAGGCACAACAAAAATTAACATTGTACTCTATGAAAAAACCTAGATAACTTTATAAATTGATACAAAATTTGTGAAGCCAAATAATCCATTATTAAAATACAAGTATTCAAGCATAACATCATAAATATATAGTTTTCTTGGTGAGCTGAAACATTTTTAAGAAGAGGTCCAAAATTCAAACTCGGAAAACTAAGATAAACATTTGCTTATATAAAAATCACACAAACACGCTCGCGAGCGCGCACACACATACCATAAGAGTTTGAGGGTTGAAGTAAGTGTGTCCAAGATGAAGCTGATTAGGAGCAGGAAGGAGCAAAGCACGCATGTTAACTGAGAGAAGGTTGGTGCAATGACCGCATCTTACTGTCACAGTCTTGAACAAGCTTGTGCAAGGAACACTCACCTAAGAAAAACAAAACAAAAAAGAAGCTATAATGAGTATCTTAATTCTTAATTAAAAGGGTCATAAAAAGACATGTTTATAAAGAGAATGTGTGATGAGATAAGATAATACCGCGAGAACAGTGTCACAGAAATTGCAATGGACATAACAAAGCTGGTCCGAAGGAGAGAGTTGTTGCTGTTGTTGCTGGTCCGGTGAAAAGGAAGTGGATGATGAAGAGGACATGTTTTTTCTTTCTTTCTCTTTTTGTTGATTCTTTACTTTCTCCTTTTCTGAATTCTTGATTTTTTGATTTGATTGATGGGATTGACTGATCAGTGAAGTTTCTTGGGTGTGTGATATGATAGATAGATAGATAAATACTTCCTATGGATCTGATCCTCTTGATTGTTGAGTTACTGTTTAGGAAGGGGAGATAAATATGAAAGAAAGGGAAATGAGAGACAGATTGATGCTACTTAAGTATTAAAGGATTGAATTGACCTGGAAAGTCTTTTCCTTCTTTCTCCCTTTGTTATTTTATTTATTATTTTGATAGACAAGAAATATTATTAAGAGTGTTATGAACATTCTCTTTCTAACATTGTTTCTAACATGTATTTTTTTTTATAGAGCGAAGCTTATGTAGATCATATACTTAAAACATGGTGGTGAAACTTACATGATTATCGCTCAATAAAAGGATGAATGCTAGAGAAAATGTTCAACCTTATAGAGCTTTCAAACATCCTAAAGGATATGAACACGTGTCAAAATAATGATAGTCCAAATTTTTACCTTCTTTACTTATAAACCAACCCTAAGAGAGCATCTTAATTTGTGCTAAAATAAAGTATTTGAACACCTATCAGAATAATGATAGTTCAAATTTCTACAATATATTTTTTTTTACAGGCAAAAAAAGAGAGAACATGGCGCAAGCTGGGAATAGTACAATAAGCAAAACTCCCCTAAACTAGAGAGATGCCACCACCAACAAAGAAACAAAATCTACACAAAGAATGGGGGAAGCAACAAAAGCAACAACCAACGAATTGGCAACGCAAACAACACCAAACGAACAATGACACGGAGAGAAGCAGAGATTGAACTCGCACTAACAAAAAAGGTCAGCGATTTTGGAACACTCAAACCCCCAACACAGGTCGAATATATCTCTGACACCCAAACATGACACTATTGGCTCTAACAAATAATTGGTTCTACTACCCACTTAAAGATGGACCTAGGATGACTAGGGTATCTATCGAAAAACCATTTCCACGAGAGAAATTGAATCTTATCCACTTGAAGCTTAATCTCAACTGACTTGCCGCAAAAATATTATTGTTACGGGCCTTCCAAAGGGTCCACACACTCGAATGTCAGACCAATATATTATAGTTTTTTTTAGGGGTTTAGGTGTGAGTAGAGAGAGATAGGAGTTTGGATCTCGTTTTGATGACCATTCTCGAGGGAGTTAATGATTTGGCACAAGTTTGGTTTATGTTGTTGTGAGGAGGTTAGGTTGTATATTTGGTGTTGGTGGTTAGTTTTTTGTATTGGTTTTTGGTGGCACCCCTCAATTGGGGTGGTGTCTTTATAAGTGTTTTTGTTGTCCGAGGTGAATGGGTTTTCTTTTGGGTCTTCCACCTATATATGTAACCCTTTGTTTGTTATTTTTATGTCAAGGCGGTCTCTGCTCATCTTGTGCAAGGACTTGGTTATTACTATCTAAGAGGTTGGGATCTGGGAATAATAGGCTTGTTAGTTTGGGAGGGGGGTTTTGTGTTAATTAACTTAGTGATAAATTTGATTCCCATCTTTTACCTTTTATTTCTAAAATTACCTGTTAAGTTTGGAAGAGGATTGTCGGGCTTCAGGGACATCTCCTTTGAGGAGAATGGAAGGGGAGCTAATAAGATTCCTTAGGTCGTTGGACACATGTATGTAGGCCTAAAACGAAGGAAGGTTGGGGAATAAGAGACTTATCTTTAGTTAACCACGCTATATTAGGTAAGTGGTGGCGAAGACTCTTATCCGGTGGTGCAAGTTTGTGCAAGGATATCTTTTGTGCGCTGTATAGGGTTAACCATGTAGTGTCCATGTGTGGGTCATATGGGGTTTTGGCGAACACCTCTGCTTGGTTAAAAGAGGGTTTTGTTCTTCATCCTGGTGTCAAGGGTTCTACAGAATTTTTTTCAGCGGATGTGTTTTGAATTTTGAGAGATGGGGCCTCTACCTCCTTTTGGTAAGATACGTGGTTGGGAGATGTTCACTTGATAGAGTGGTTCCCGAGGCTTTTTTTGGTGCCATCCCAACAATCCTCCTATGTTAAGTCAATTGGCTCAATGGTTGATGGTAGATGGGTGTGGGAAGTGAGGTATAGGCAGGGGGTTTTTCGTTTCACCTGCGTACGAGTACCTTTCAGAGATTCTTTTATGAGTGTGTGGTAGAGTGGTCGTTTTGTCTAGTATCCTATCATTAGTCGAGAAGAGTTTGGTTTCATCCAAAGTTCAATCGGTCTCTTATCAATTTCTCCTCGATAGGATTCCAACTAGGGTGAACCTTTTGCGGTGTAAAGTCCTTAAAAATCTGGTATAAATTTGGTGCCCTTTGTCTGGGGAGGAGCTAGAATATGTTAACCACCTTTGTGTTACCTGTAGGACCACGTCTAGGATTTGGTACTTGATTTTACGATGTTTAGCTTGGGAGTTTATTCTTCTGAGGGCGGTTAGATGTCTTTTTTAGAGTTATTTTGTGGTGTTTGGTAGAGTGAATTTTAGGAAATGTTTTTTGTTAATCTTGCATTAATCTGTAGTGATGTCTATCTGGTCTCCTCATAATCATGTAGTGTTTTTGACAGGACATTAGATATCAAGCAATTGGTTGATAAAATTCAACATATTTCTTAGTAGTTGTTTTTTGAGAGGCATCCTGGTCATCTTTATGCTCACTATGAGTGGGTGGCTGAGCCAATTCTCTGTTAGTTATGATAGTGGTTGTCTATGGGATTTGCTAATTGGGTGCTTGATGAGTCAATAATGAGTCGATAATTAGTTATTTTAATATAATATTTGAGATTACTTTATTTAGATTAAATATGTTTTTATTTCCTTTTAGAGCTATTTTACTTCAATTGCAAGTTATTTTATTTCAGGAACAAATATTCAAAAGATTGAGTCTTGAAGCAAAAGAAAGGAGAATTGGAGCTGATTTGTGCCAAAAATAAGAAGATCTTATACAAAAATATCTTGTGCAAAGAAATTGAAGATGTTGTACCAAAATATAGCATAGGCGCGCCCCATATTACCCTTTTGCTGCTTTTGCTTCTTCGACAAGCTACCTATTTTAGTATATCTGACCTAGAGCCCATGGTTTCTTGTGCAACACTTTAGTGATTTAATTCTTGGGGCTCAAGTCAATGTTATACTATAAATAGAGCAGCCATCTAGTTTGTAAAACCATCTTTTGTTCTTGGAATTCAATAGTGGCAATTGTTTTCTTTAATAAAAGTTCTTCTTTTATTTTCTTGTTATTTTATTTATGTTCTTTTTCTTCTCTTCTATGTCTACAATGAACATGAGTCAGTAGACTCTTCTTGTCTTGGGATTGTTGGATGAGTCTAATGACCTAATCCTAATCAAACCAAGCCTCGAACCCTAATTTTATATAAATCTACTTTCTAATCTAATTTCACTGTTTTTATAATGAATTAACAAATACCATACTCATAAAGCAACAGCGGAGGGTTAGTATTTGTTAACTCATCATCACAAATATCAAAACGAAGCATCGAAAGAAGAAGTTTTGATATTGGAACACGTGAAATTAAATAAGGATTGTGAAACATGAGAATAGCCTAGCAAACCTTGAGACAAATAATGTTTCATTCTTCAAGGATTCTAATAGCAATCAACCATGAGAATAGGCGTGGTTGCTAGAGGAACACACTCACTGAAACCGAAAGGAGATGTGATAGGCTTAAGAGAAACTTGTCTTTAGAAAGTATGTCCAATATAAAGTTTAGGTGTAGGGTTTGGTTTGTGAAGGGTTTGTCACTAAGATGAACCAATAATCCCAATGCGTTTTTTATTATTCTTTTTTCAACCGTTAAAAATCCAATCTTTACAACTGAACTTTCTTCTAATTATCAATAAAAGCTAATTAAATTGAACAACTCCCTGTTGGAACGATACTCTCTTTTTACTATTTCGGTAGAACCGTACATTTGCGGTTTTACTCATCTGTTCTTTTGAGAAGGGTATGGGGTTTGTTTCCTTAATTTACGTGTCGTTTTTTCTTGTGGTAGTTGGCCTAATTCATCTCGACTTAGGGCTAGCCATCTAGTATAGAGGGGGATTTCAATTTTCTTTTCTAGATGGAGTTTGTCTCCTTTTCTTGGTTTTTGTGGTGTGGTGGGTGTTGGGTGTTTTTTCTATTGTTGTTGTGTTTGGAGTGGCGGTCTTTTGTTTTTTTAGGGTGTTCTAGGGCGCCACTGGTGCGCTGATCCCTTTGCATTTTTTTTTCCCGATTGTTGCTATTAAAAAAAGATAAATATTTACCAATACAATAATAAATTATAATTAAGGGAGTTATAATGCTTAAGAAGTAAACAAAATGTGATATTGTAGCATAATATAAAGAAATTTTGTAGATGACCTAAACCTTAATCTCATTGGTCCTCAATGAAACTGACCAATTAACATATAAGGTGTTTTAATCTATCATTTATTTATGATTTCCTCATACCTATTTGTTTAATATAATCTACTTCTTTTATTAGTTCTCATCTTCCAAATGTAATTCATACTTTTACTTCTTAATGTTAGTTTTTATTATAATACATATTATATTTGTTATTGATTTTCTTTTAAAAAAATATATGGTGATGCTATTTAATCTATAAAATATTATTTTACATAACATAAATATATAATAAGTTTTATTTGTGAAAAAACCAATGAAAGAATTTGATGATGGAATCATTCTAATTAACTGAACAAAATCACATTCCATTTTAATATATAGATCAAATAACTTTTTAACTTAAAAACCAACCCAAACCAACAACACTCCCTAATTAATAGCCTATAGTACATGCATCTACTTACTATAATAAGTGTATCATTAGACTTTATGAAAAAATGAAGTGTCATAATCAAGTTACATCAATCAACCGGGGTCCGAGAAAACATTTTCTTACAACATAACTAATTCTATAAATATTGATGTGATTGTTTATTTCTAACAAAGTAATTGTTTTGACCTCCAAAGTTCATCTCACTTTTGTCCTCCAAATTAGTTCATTTCACTTGACTCAGTATATCATATCTTGCCAAGATAGAACTACATTCATTTGAAAATTATTGCTGTGAATTTTTTAACTTTGTCAAAGATATAGGAATAAGAAAAATACTACTAAAAAGAAAACCTATACCTAGCTAGAAATGAATGGTCGGCATTCCCAATGGATATGTTTGTGTAATAGAGAGAGATGGAGAGAGAGTAAGAGAGAGAGCAGAGGCGGCAGAGGTGGGGGAACGTAGAGAGAAAGGGACGTGTGCATGGGAGTGATTAGCTTTGCCTCATTCACCTGTTGTTTTCAAAGTTAAGAAGGTTTACAGAGTGTCCTCGATTTTCTACAATTCCATTTCATAATAACAAATATTCATATTTACTGCTATAGCTTTATAATAATATTAATAATGCATGTTGTTCAAGAGTTCCACTAAATAATGATTTGAATATGTGTTTATAAGTTAGAGTATTTCTTACACTAACAGTTGGTTTTGTGGGGTTGTATTGAACCCCAGTATCTATCAACATGCTATAAGAACCTCCTTTAAGATTCATTAGGTCAACTGCTATCAAAACCTCCTTTAGGATCCATTAGGTCAACTGCTATCAAGTTTTTGCTAACGGAGACATCCATCATTTATGTCTACGAACCAAGCCAAATAATGTTGGTTGTGAAAGGGTGTTAAAGAGTTCCACATCAGATAAATGATGTCCTGAATATGTGTCGATAAGTAAGGCAATTTTTACATCAAAAGCCGATTTTATTGGGTTGTGTTAGTTTCAATATCTATCGGCACATGTGTCTACCAAATCAAATCTTTGTTCTTTGTTAAAAAAATAAATATAACTCTTTGCTCATCTTGTGTTTAAAATGAAACTAGGCGGGCCAGTACTACAATCAAGATGTTATGTTTAGAGCCATCTTGTTTTCTAACCCTTTCTGAGTTCAATACCACTGACCCACCATACTTCTGTCATCAATTTTTTTCTCTTTTCCTTTTCCTTTTTTTAATATTTTTTTTCTTACAGTAATCAATTGAATCATGCATACAGTAACAGTACTACCTGATCATCTTTATTTTGAATTATTACTGTTCATTTTGATTCTTTTATTTGTATTTTTCTATGGATCCAATCCTAGCATTTTCTTATCTTTGTCTATGAACTAGCTAACATATAACTTGTTAGCATTTGAGGGGGTATCAAACGGGAATCTAGTGGAAGAGGGGAGAAAAATCCGGTAGACAATGATTGAGAAATGATTTTTTTTTCCTTTCATTTCTATTTCTATTAAGTTAAATTCTAAAAATGTAGCATTGATCCTTTAAATAAAATGTAGCGCTACAAGAATATAACGTAACTAGCTTGGAAACTCGTGCTAAGCACGGACAAGAATTACGACTATTATTATTTTATATAAAATCTAATTAAACGGCAAATTCATTATTTTATACACAATATATCAATAAAACGCATCGTTATCGTATTTTAGATTGCATATTTTATACAAATATCGACGTATATAGTTATTTGGTTTTCTGTATTGTAAAACGGTAATGATTTAACAGATTTAACGTCGAAATATTAGTATTTAATGCCGGAATATTTTACACGGATGACTAAAATTAATCACACAGAC
>Ga0315913_1008573_pt1 | contig 12099 bp, 12 predicted proteins | sample MpolsnodulesMG_FD_207736 | JGI IMG/M metagenome (GOLD analysis project Ga0315913, IMG submission 207736) | Medicago polymorpha root nodule microbial communities from Los Angeles, California, United States - small nodules | ecosystem: Host-associated > Plants > Roots > Nodule | place: USA... | reverse complement strand
GTTTATAAAAAGGGAAAATGGCTATACGATACAATCAGTGATGGACCGAGAAATTTTGGATGGAAGGGGAAAAACCAGTGTTTTTAAATAGCGGATACAGTGCTGTTGTGTAGCAGAATTTGAACAAACTGCTGTTGTTCTGCAATACGCTATTAAGTACAAAATGCCATTGAATAGAAGTTATAGCACTACTGGGTAACAGAATTTGAACAAACCGCGAGTTTCCGAGATCCACAATTGACAACAATGGGAAAAACCAAGAGCAGCATATACATGGTAAAGCTAACCATTCAATACATGAAAATAGTAATACAAAATAAATAAATAATTGCAGTTTCAATTATTTCCAATACAGTTGCATACCAATATAGGTCTCAGATCTATAAGAATATGTTAATTACATTGTCATGACAAGTACATAGTAATGGTAATTAAAGCCCCCGAAAATGAAATAATACAGAAAAAAGAAAACACTCACTAAATGCTCAGGTTATAAATTAGGTGTATAACACAAGACTTGCATTAAGCCAAGAGAAAACGGAAACGATTGACTCATTCGAAAATCAGCATCAGCAAATATGAAGACAACAATAATTATCTTCAATACAGAGAATGAAAAAAAATGCTTCTACTTACAGTCAATTCGGGAAATAGTATATCATGTTGTGGGCAGACACCCAAAACCTTCCGTATCTCATCCTACAAAACAAGACCATGACATTATGAATGACACAAGACCAAGCAAGTATGGAACAAGGAGAAAATAACAAAAACATTTCAGGAAGGCGTATCGATGTCTGGCTGCACAGTGGATGAATATGAGTTACCAAATCCAAATTGAGACATATTACACCTTTAGCAACATAAAAATTGTATTCAATATTTGTAGAAAATTGTGATATTGATCTAGAGAGAATATGAGAGAGAGATGAATCATATTAAGGGAGTGCATCTACTCGAGCTCACAAGGGCTTACTGTACACTCTCCATATCCCATACTCCACGTGTAACCAACCCTTAAAATCTAGGAAACTAACTAAAGTTTCATAGATTTTAGGGGTTATTTACATGGGGAGGTAGAGGATAGGGAGAGTGTACAGCATAAAACTAAGTAACAAAAAATGGAAATATGAAACTTGTTGTTTAAGTAACTTGATAAAAATAGGACAAAGTTATTGAAAAATCTCTATTTGATCCCCGTAGTGTAAAAAAAGGTATTTTTTGCTGTCTTGATCACTAAAAGACTAACAAATTACTTATGTTCTTCTAAATTCTTCAACAAATGATATTTATGCCTATTAGCAAACACGTTTGTAGCAAAAGTGCGAAACTTAAAACTTACAATATCAGAGACGATGTTCCTTCCAAAAATCAAAGCATCCCCAGAAGTAGGAGGAAGAAGACCAACAAGCATTGATATTGTCGTGCTTTTCCCAGCTCCATTATGTCCTACAAAACAAAAACAAAATGATTAAGCAAAAACCTAACCCCAAATTGTTAGTGTAGATAAAACCAAATTAAAAGAGACGATCATAAGAGATCGTCCTAAAGCCAAACAAAAAAACCAAAATAATAATAATAATAATATTAAAATCTTAAAAAAAACTCATTTCTTCCTTGTAATATACCCCATCTCCAGTTTTAGTCCGTAAAAAAGTTTTAGGTTTTAGTTCCTGAAATATATGAAAAGTTATATTTTCATTCCTCCTTGATAGATAGCTTTGAAGAAAGAGTCCCCAAGGGCTTACAGAAGTTGGTTGGCGGTGTCTCGGAAAGGGATACCTACGGGAGCAGATGACCAGAAAGGCCAAGTAAACCATTGTAGAATGCAGTCATCGCGCATCGGCACCATAGTAAACATAATTTGCTCATGTGACTGGGAACGCGTACCAATTCGCATGTACCGGTTCATGATACATTCATGTATTGGTTCGCCAAAATTCACACATAACCCATTAAATCCACGAACCAGAGAAAGAGGAATGAGCAGTTTCCCGTTTGGATGGGGTATACCCCACTCACACCTAAATGTGATACAGCTATATCAGAGAAGATCTTTTGTCTATTCAAATCTTCAATCCCCACTCACACCTAAATGTGATACAACTACATATTTATAATGAATTTTCTTCTCTATTTTCTTGACACATTCGATATGGGCCGTCTTTGTTCCTTTGAAAAGCTTACACTGAAGGCTACTACTACCAATACTCAATTTGGGACTACTCTTACTCGGTTTTTTCCTTTTTTCGGTAATATGTGACTACTCTCTGTAAGAGGCTGGGCTTTATTAAATAAATAATATTTTTTTTTACAGATTAATGAATTAAGAAATTAGTATTTCCTATAAAAGCAATGTCCACTAATATTTAACATGAAAATATTTTCAGACTCCTATCACCTTTTATTATTTTAAGTTGATTTTTATTGATATTTTACATCTTGTTATCATGTACTTATTGTTTTTAACTAGTCTAGATAAAAAAATATATATTGGTAGCATACCAATAAAACTATTATGAAGTACCAAGAACCCAAATAATACAACTACTATATATCAATAAAGTTATTGTTTTTAACTATGTACCGCATACCCAAACCCGTACCACGTACCAAAGCGAATTACAAACCAGGTGACTTTGGTCGGCACTCAGGTGCAGTTCTATGATAGTGACTTGGATATCATGGTCGGCACTCAGTAGCATGGGATGCTTGATGGAGTATTTAAGCATCTTAGTTCTCCCCCGTTGATAGTCTCAGAATTTGGGTTAGACTTTACCCTTACAAAACCAGCTTGTAAGATGAAGACAACCCACCGCTTATAAATTCATTGTTGGGTCATATCTCATCCAATGTAGGACTCTTAACACAACCCTGACAAGATTGGCTCGATAGTGGTAACTTGATAGCAGGTGGTCCATCAAATCTTGGATAGACTTTGATACCATCTTACAATTTGGGTTAGGCCTAACTCAACCCTTACAAAATCAACTTGTAAGGTGAAGACTACCCACCACTTTATAAATACATTGTTAGGTCATATCTCATCCAATGTGGAGCTCTTGACATATAGCTTGCATTTAGTGGATTCTCCTAGTTCTTAGATATACTTATCTCTATTCTAACTTTGGTGCCACACGCCATGCGAAGGTTGATGACAAAAAAAAAATTAGAAAAACGTTCTCACTAGCTCTATCGAGATTATGATCAATATCGACCAAGGTTTGTTTATTACTTCAGTTGGTAGCTCCCAATTAAATCCCCCCGTTACAACTACACACTTCCTTGGTTATTAAAAATGTTCTGCTTTCCCCTTCTATCACTAGAATATATTCAAGACTCAAGCCCAAAATAGAGGAAGAGAACCCTCTCTCTCTCACAGACACAAATAAAACAGATTTATATACGTTAACAATAAAGAACCATACTTACCTAAAAGAGCAAGAATCTGATTTTCATATAATGTCAGCTGTAATGAGTTAACAGCACAGCAATCTCCGTTTTTAGTAGCATACACTTTATGCAAATTCCTGATTTGAATGCACCTAAAAGTTTTGGAAAAAATCTATAAGAAAGAGGCAATGTATCATATTTTACTAAGTTGATGCACTTGCATTGTATATCATATATACCTGCCATCAAGCTCCTGTTGTTTCATGTCTAAGCTTATTGCTTCTAGAGCAGGATTGAAAATACCTCGCCCCAAAAGATTCCCTTCTGACTCAGAACTCTTGCCAGTAAATTTAACTTTAGAACTGGAGGATCTCTTTCTCCAGAAATCCTTTTTAAAAATAAAGTTCCATGGATAACGCAGTCCATACTCCCTTGGAAGAACCTTTAAGATGAGCATAATTTTGATTGTTGTATCATTCAAGCAAAAAAAAAACTTCATTCAAATGGTCATGTGTGTATGTGAACAGACATAAGCGCATGTATATATACATCGTCAATTTCTTGGAAACAAAACAATAAAGAAATTCACCAGAAAAACCAATTTGAAAAATAAATTTTAATGATGTACAGGAACACACTAGTTAGAGACAGGATTAAGTGTTCAATACATTGGTCTTTTAAGTGTCTTCACACATAGCCATAAGTTATACAAATTAGTACATCACTAAATCAATCAAGCAGCATACGCCTCTTTCTACCTACTACGTAGCAAAGGACTGGATTTCATCTAGACATATGCAGGCTCCAAATAGGAGAGGAGGACACTGTAGAGTGCCGCACTTCAATTCTAGTCCAGATACTCAAATAAGCTCTAGTATAAGGGTATATTATTCAAATAAGAAAAAGCATACCTTATCGAAATACAGTCCAATTGCACAATAGAGCAGTGTATCAAGTATCATCATCAGAAGACATGCAGAAAAGTTCACTCCAGAAGACTCCTGCAAACTAAATGTCTTAGGAAATTTGGACCAATAGTAAAAGCAAGGGACCTGTTGCGGAAACTCACCCGCCATATGTTGCTCCAGCGGAGCCCAACATGAGCGCGCTCGTAATCAGCAAAGTTGATAGAACCCAGAGCAAATGCCGTAGGTGAAAGCAGAGAAGCGAGAACCTTCAAGATCCTGAGTTAGGTAACCTCAAATGAATAAAATATAATTCAAATATGAAAATTTGGACTAAATATATTAGTTATCGGAAGGACAATCACTCACATAGAGACTCCCTCGTCGTTGACAGAGTAATACGGCAAAAAGGTACCAAGAAATGACAGAGTTCCAACAGCTACAGCTGTTTTGGCCCTTTTGAAAAACGTTGATATAAAAAATGACAGCGTGATTGCACTAAGCCCAAAAATGAAGAAGTACGCAAACACCAGCGTCTTATCACTATACTTGAATATATTATCCATGGTGCAAGCTGTAATGACCGCAGAAGAAATTGCAAACTGTAAAGAGAAAATAATAGAAGAATGAGATCAACATAATTTCTTAATCTAGAAAGCTAAAGAATCAACTTAACACGCATAAGTTATATTATAATGTTCAGCACATAAAACTTCTGGCTTGAGGAATTGAAGTAGCTTATTTTGATAGAACAAGAACTTAGAAAAATCTCTATTTGATCTCCATAATGTAACAAACTATTTTATTTGGTACGGTTTACCCACTGGGACTCCAACATGACAAAATAGTATGTTTTGGCACTTCACAAATGGTAGTTTTAAAGGAATGACACTTTCGCGTAAACAAAAGTTTCAGTTTGCTTTTGTTTGTCTGTACAACTTGTTGTAGCATTCTCATTTTGTTTCTTTTTTTTATGTTAAGGTGTCGAATAAAAGGGAATGTATTTTGACATTAAAAAAATAAGCAGTAAGAGAAAGTCCTCTTAAAACAGAGAAAATGACAGATATCAAGAACAAAATGTAGCTTAAAAAGGGAATTCCCAATCCTTTTGCAAAGAAAAGAAAGCTAAAGAAATCCAAGGTCGGCTACTCACAAAAAAAAAAGGAAAAAATATGACGAAAGATTATAATATCATCCTAAATGCAGAAATTAAAACAAAAATTGTCCATTTAAGAATGAGAAGCCAAATCACAGAACAACGGACATAGAGAAGTCAAAAACACTGCCCTAGTGAAATATTCTCATTTAGGAGGTCTCAACTTCAATTCTCAAAAATGAAGTGTGTGTAAAAGTAAAAACCTGTAGCAGATGGAATAGCAGGAGTTACCTGCAAAGCATATGTGACAAACCAAGAGAGATGAAATATGCCGTCATTTAAGCCCATCATATAGAGTCCTTCTTTGATCTTTTGTTCCTGAAAGGTTACATTGAAAAATTAAGAAACACAAGCTCGACAAGAGAAGATGGCCTTTTATATCCCTATAATATTTGAAAATAATGTTTATAGAAATAAGAAAGTAAAAAAGGAAACAGCAAATAATGAAGGGAATAGCTTAATCAGACAATACCAAACATTAAGACAACCAAACCTTCTCAAACACAGAATAACTTATTAGGCGAGAAACTGGATAGAGAAACCCCAATAAATACCTGCACATACAAGTTCTTGTTAAACAATAAGCTTATCGAAGATATAATCTAATAACGCGCTATAAAGTTTTTAATACAATCTTACAGTATTCCCATGACTTCCTTTACTATTGCCTGGAACTGGTCATCAGTGTACTCTCGAGTGGGAAATGGAGCTATTCGTATGTTAGTAGGGTTAAACTGGGTCCATGGAACTTTTCGCGAGAAATCAGTGTCATGAAATCCTAGAAGAGGAAGATTTACAGTTTCGGCACTCAAGTTTAATTCAGGTTGTTGAGCAATTATTATTATGAACGAATCAACCATTTGCTGGAGCTACAAAACCAGAAAATATCAATGCATTAGTACACCAATAAAAGTGATGAAGATGCCAATTAACAAGAGAGGAAAGGGTTAAAAATAAAAGAAAACATGGTAAAACGTGTAAGAAATAAATTGAAGCAAGCAATACATTAAAAAGAAAAAAATCTAACTATGAAAGGTTTTGATGGAAATGAGCCCATCTTTCTGCGGCAGCGTGTAGATTATGCAACTCCATGGTGTACTTGGTTGGAGTTAAAGGTGACTCTTCATTCTTCAACCCTAGATTTGTTTTGGATAGGATTTTGTTTATGTTGTACTGCGCAATCAATTAATGACTAGCTTTCGTTATTTCCTGTTTACTTTTATTTAGTAGATTTAATTTCCTCGATTTTTACCCTTCAACAAAATGGGGTTGCAAAAATGAGAAAAAATCATCATCACTTTCCAAGCCGTGATCCTTCAAATGTCTATTACAAAGCCCTTCTTTGGTTGTGTCTTTGTGTGTGGGAGTGGGAAGGGAGAGAGAGCTGTCTTAACTAGCACATATCTAATTACCACTTACCTTCTTGGGTTTTGAATGCTATTGTTGAAATACTTTAGCATTTATTATTTGTTATATCAGTTTATTTTATTTTACTTGTATCACTCCTTGATTTGAGGAGTTGGCTTGGTGTATCTCTCCTATAAAAGGAGTACTCTTCTACTGAAATAATACAATTCACTATTCCTCTAATTCTCCAAAATGGTATCAGAGCCCTAGGTTATTCCAGGAAAATCAATTCTTCCCACTAATGAGCCACCCAGCTAATTGGCAACAGGCCCTCACTGGTTCATCCGATAGTTATCAATCATGTGCAACTCATGACTTATTTCTCTTGATATGTCCCTATATCATGAATAATCTCCAGCGTCATTTTTTCTTGTGTTGCCTAGTCAACAATATAGCAAACTGGATCCTCGTGCAATTATATATGTCTTCATAGACAAAAAGGGACACAAATGTTATCATCCTTAGAATCAAGGTTTTCATGTCTCCATGGACATTACAATTCATGAAACTAGGCCCTTCTTTATTTGTCCTTGGCTTCGGGGGGAGAGTATTTGGAAGCTTGGGCCCTTTGATCTTAAGTTGTGTATATTCTTATGTCCTATTCTCTGTCCTCCATTACTGTCTTATGAACAGGAGTAGGCATCCTTCTGCGGTACTAAAAAGAAGGATCGAATGCAAGAAGAAACTACACAGGAGGAACTTGAAGTTGTTAAGATCAAAGCCAACACTCCAAAATTGGTGTACTAGAAACAGCAAAACCCAAATTAGTCCAACAGCAACTTAAAGCATCCGAACCTGAGATTAACTTAATGGAAACTAGACCAAGTTGGTGTTAATGCTTTTCTGCATAGAGACCTAGAGGAAGAAGTGTATGTGAAGATTCTACTTAGATTTGACTTCACAGATGTAGAAAATAAGGTCTGAAAGTTCAAAAAAGCCTTATATATGTTGTGAAGCAATCTCTCCATTTTTGGTTTGGAAGATTTATACATGCCATAGTGTCGATGGTATGACTCCGGGAGCTCAGAAGGTAAACTCACTGTCCCACTTGTCTATGCAGATGATATCATTATATCAGTGGATGATGTTGGGAACTGAATCCTAAGGACAAAAAAAGGAGCTCAATTCAAGATAAAAGATCTTGTAAAATTAAAGTATTTCCTAGGGATTAAGGTTGCTACTCAAAATAAGGTAATTTCATCTCCCATAGGAGATTTGTCCTCGAAAACCTTCTAAAAAAAATGTGCTTGAATTCAAGTGAAGCAAGAAACGGCACATTGTAACAATCCCCTTATCTGATTTCAAGTACCCAACCAAAAACATAATTTGACATACATTTCAACAATAAAACACAACTACAAGCAATCACAGCAATAAACTACTAGTTGTGCATTACAGGTTTTCAATATATAGTTACTAGAGATAATAAAGCAGGGGGAAGAAAGACAGCAATGAATAAGAAATTATAAGAATGAGAATGAAGCAACCATACTGTCAAAAATCCACTCAAGCTGTATTGCATTGTTGGTACAGCACTAACACCAAGTTCTAAGTCATTAAGAAAAGGTCCATTTGTATCCATTATTGTTGTAACATCCGGAAAACCGGAGAAAGCCCATGTATGATTGAGACGTATGCTATAATCAAATGACTGAGGACCTTGTTCGTGAAATACAACTGCTCCTTTAATTTTGGGATTCGAACAATTCCTACACGGAAATGAGGAAATAAATAAATATAATCAATCAGAAAAACAGCCCATATTTCTGCATATCACACAATTTCAAACAAACAAACAAAATAATCATTTTCATATCTTAAGTTAAGCAGACACTAGATAATAAAATTTAATGTGAAGACATTGCTAAACCTAATTAGAGTTATCATCTAAAAGAGTTAGACAAGTGAACAATTTTCATTTTTATACAACAACCAAAGTATTTCTCACTAGGCAGCATCAGCTAGATAGATCAAATGTTGGCATAATGTCCTATAAAATCTCAATATCCCGGAACTCTAAATTATTCTAGTAACAAGATTACTTTGATTTGCCTCATTCATGGTCACTGGAACATGTCAATAACATATTATTCCAGTAGTTGATAGAGCTACAAAGCTTTCAAGCCAGAAAAGGATTTTACCTTATGTCATTGCAGGTACCATAAGCATCTGACCGGATGTATGTTTCAAACTCTAACTCATCGTTGTATACAATACTAACATGCTGCATATAGGAACCAAATTTTAATTAGATAGGTTCAATGACAACTCATTCAGAAGATGAATGGAGAAGACATTTAGATCTGCTTAATGTACAAATTTCAAAGGATGGAGGTTCTACGGTACTTGCTCGATTGAAAACGCATTTCGTTACATGAAGGCACTCCCAAATGGAGGAAGAGGAGCAGAGACGATGAATTTTGTTTATGTGCAGTGAACAAAAACAACCATTGATATTTTTGTCAAATTTCAACTCCTCTCTAAAACAAAATACAATAAAACTTTTGATTTGACATGAGAAACAAAACTAATATAAGGAAAACAGCAAGCATTAGTTAACTTGCTTAAATACCAAGTTTTTTTCCGCCTTACGACTTGTTCGAAATGAAATATTGTCCTGTATAACTTGTACTTTATGATAGATTTTCCAAATAGTCACAATCTGAAAATTTAAACTATTTTCCCTAAAAATTATTTGCTGGAATCAAAGCGCTTGAATATCCATGTAAAAACAAAATTCCTTGAATTTTGTATTCCAGAAAATCAAGTGAAAGGAAACTGAGCAGTCTATGTCTATTGCTCTTACAAACAACTCGAAATGGGGGAAATGGAACAAAGGCATGGATAGAGATAGACATGATAAAAAAGCCAAAGACGTGTACAAGGAAAAGAGAAACCAAAGAAGAGGTTTAAACATGCAAGACCCATAGAAAGATCCACATTCAAATCCTAAGCCCGAGGAATACAGTTCATAAATTTGGAGGAAGCAAAGCCAAATAATTCACAACATTTCAAGAATAAATTAAGCACAGAATACTGCATACTGAAATAAAATGAACCACAAATGAGTAGGTACCTTCAAAATCGGAAATTTGATGGACACCACGTTTATCATCATCCTCGTTTCATTGGTGTCTGGTACAAAAGCTAAATACTCTCTCTTATCCAACAAGGATTCCAAAACTTGTTGAAAGTTAGGGGATACACCTTTCCCCACTTCTACAAACATATCTTTCTGAATGTGCCTGCTCCATTTCCACATTCACATTAATCCTCACAAAATATTAAGCATAAAAGAAATTCAGAACAAAACAGCATTTGCTTCCATTACCCTCATAACCCAATTCCATTTGCATTCACTCTCTCAATAAAACAACAACAACAACAACCAAGCCTTATCCCACTAAGTAGGTTCAGCTACATGGGTCAAATTACGTCATAATGTTCTATCATAAACCATATTCTGATCCAACTCATTAATCTCTAAATCTTTCATAATAATTTTTCTAGGTCTTCCTCTGCCTCTAGTGATCTGACTATTCTCCATATGATCTACTTTCCTTGTTACAAAATCTACAGGTCTTCTCTCTCTACATCCCCAAACCACCTAAGCCTATTTTCCAACATCTTTGCTATTATAGGTGCTACCTCCACTCTTCCTCAAATGTTGTCATTTCTAATCTTATCCCAACTAGTCTTACCACACATCAAACTCAACATTTTCATCTCTGCTACGCTTAATTTATTGAAAACATAAATAAAAATAAAATAAAACCTCTGCATTTCACTCTCTTTGTTAGTTCTCCATACACTAAAACAGACGAAAATAGGAAAACAACACAAAATCCAAAGAGATAGCAAGTGATGAATAGAAACACTTACGATTGAGCTGGATGAATTTGTGTATCCACTTGTGTTCTTACAGCTGCTAATAGCATCAACACAATCGCAGGGAGCAAAATCTGTCACAGATTCATTAACAACCATCAGAACTTCAGCATTCACGAATTTTGCGTAATTGAAACGCAATCAAGAGAAACCACCAACAAACACACACACACAAAACCCTAACATATGAATTATTAACAAAATTACACTTATTCATAATGCATGCACCATAAAAGAAACAGATAACAGTTATTAAAATCAAAACTATCATAGAAACTTACTTAAAACAGAAATAAAAATCAATGCTAAAAAAAGAAACAGTTGAATTGCAATCAAACTAAGAAAAAAACAAAAATAGTAATCAAATAAAACGAATATGATCGAAAATGAACAACGATGTTGAATCGGTCAACAATACAGAGAATCGGAGAAGAAAGACAAAAATTGAACGGAAAAGAGAAAGATGAAAATAGGAAGAGAAGAGTGAAGAAGAATAACCTCAGCAGAAGTAACGAAAGGGTGACGAATTTTGAGGAGGTAGTTTTTTCTGAGCATAACCTTTAACTGGCGTGAAGCGGTTCCCATGGTGGAAGAAACCCTAGGAAATGGAAGAATGTGAAGGAGAAAGAGGAACGAAGAAGAATCGTAAAGTTCACGTTGTTGTTGTTGTTGTTGTTGAACTCATGTCAAAGTGTTTGCGTTTGGTGGAGAGTGAGGGAAGGTGGTGAATAGAAGTATGATGGAAAATGACAAAAGCTAAAAGCTACTTGCCTTCGTAGATCAACGCATCTTCTTTTTTTAGACAAGTGGTTTTCATTTTTTATTTATAGATAAAAAATTGCGAGAAAAACGAATTAGGAATTTTTATTTTTATTTTATCTTTTTAAACGTAACTACTCTGTTCGGTGCTACATTGAAAATGAAAATTGCAAGAAAAACAAAGTAGGAAATAGTATAATATGAGGGATATTAGTTGCAAAGTGTTTGGGTGGGGTCGGCCTTGTCGTTACTTATCTATCCATCAAGTTTCGGTTAGGACTTGGCGCCCCCGAGCATCCTTTTATGATACTAGGAATAAGGAATTGATTCTCCTAAAAAAAATGTTCATGTTAGTTAACTGTTGTTTATCCAAGAAACTTTGTTTTTAATATAAGAAAAAGGCTAAATTGCAGTTTTTCCCTAACTTTTTCAAAGTTGCGATTTTGGCCTCTTAAGAAAAAAAACTACAAAATAGCCCCCTAAGTTTTGCAACTGTGGCAGTTTTGGCCTCCAAGGCTGATATTGACTCGGTCTACGCTGACGTGGCACCCTAAGTGAGGTGCCACGTGTTTTGTAGTTTTTTTCTTAGGG
>Ga0315913_1008571_pt1 | contig 12101 bp, 9 predicted proteins | sample MpolsnodulesMG_FD_207736 | JGI IMG/M metagenome (GOLD analysis project Ga0315913, IMG submission 207736) | Medicago polymorpha root nodule microbial communities from Los Angeles, California, United States - small nodules | ecosystem: Host-associated > Plants > Roots > Nodule | place: USA... | reverse complement strand
GTCAAAAAATGCAAAAAAATTAGGTTAGGGATTTTGTGGTGATCCAACGTCACTACAAAAGTCCACGCGCTTTTATTTTTATTGCTCCGTTAGTTTAATTTTCATAATTATTCCAAAACAACAAAAATTTTCAAATAACAAAAATCACAAAAATATTTTCATAATAAACCTTGATCTACAATCAAGTGATTCCCTTTTTATTTTACTTTCTTAATCAAATTTCAATCCATTTAATCATACGTTGAGTCATCTTTCTTTTAATATAAAAAACACAAACCAATTCTATTTTCCACTTGGCTTTTTATTTTAAAACCTTTTTCAAAAACTAATAAAAAACATATAACAAATCAAACGTCAATTTTTACCCCGAACTACGAGGTTTTGATCCCTCACGGGTACGTAGACAAAGGACCTAGTCCTTCCAAATCAATAAAAATGTAGATAAAATAGGTCTTTTTTTTTCTTTTTATCATTTCAAATTACATTTCTAAACAAGCAAGTTTATGACACATTAATTAAATAAAATCAAGAGGTTCCCATAGAATATTATGGATATTTAGGGTGCTAACACCTTCCCTAAATATAACTAACTCCCAAACCCTTAATCTTTAAAAATGTGGTATTTGAACCTTTTTCCACTTTCTTTTGAAAAAATTAAAAGTTCAGTCGTGAAATAAAATAGTGAATCTATGCTAATAAAATGGCTTGACCTCCGAAAAATGACGCGACAGAAATGACGACTTCACTGGGGATGACACTTTTTGATAAGACAAGAATTTTGCAAGCTATCCGCTTGGCTTATGAAAGATTGCTAGAATCCATTGGGCTTTGTAAAGGTGTTAGTTGCAACACAATTATAATAAGCATATATTATGTTGAGGGTGCAGTGTGTATGTTGAATGTTGAATGGGGTGAAGTGCAAGTATGAAACTTCTAAGCATAGTTTTAAAAATCGGTTTGGTGATCGACTCGATAAAGATACTAAGTTATTGATCATTGATCGAACTATTCAATCATTGATTAAACCGTATAACTGAATCGGATGGAATCAAATGACTCAATCATATAACTCGATCTCCAAAAAATTGTATTTACATTAAATTGGACTGAATAAGATGATTTGATACTTAAAAATTAACATATAGGATAATATTTAATTGTTTCAAAAAAAAATCTATAATATGTAATAATATAATATTTTCTAAACATAACAATTATATTTTTTTTTTAAGTGAAAACGTAACAATAGTATGTTCTTTCGAAAATAATATGTAAATATAATATAAAGGTTATAATATATGTCGAACCCCTCTAATATAGACGGGTTTTAGGTTCCTCCTCTATAAAAAAAATGTTAGATTTCAACCATGTAACATAAAGATTTTTTGGTTTTGGACTCTGATACCATTTGACTGGATAAAAATGCTGACATGGCATGCTTGTTGTGTAAATAATTTTCTTTTTCACTTTTTTCTACCTGTATAAACCATTAGACATGTCATTATTTATTAAAATGAAAAAATAAAAAATCATAAAAACAAAATTAAAACCCAAATTACAACTTTGTTTTTCATCTTCTCCTTTCTCTCTTTGTTCTTCCTTCCATTCTACCTTGTTCCTCTTCATCTTCATCATTCCATAACATTCATATCATCCCAACCCAAATACTAAGAGAAAGGAGAAGAAGATGTGGTGAGAGAAGGGTTGTAGTTTTATTGATTTTTCTGAATTTTTTCTGGGTTTGTGTTTATAAAGTTGATGAAGTGAGACAGAGAAAATAAAAAAAAATATTAACTTTTATTATTTAAAAAAATCCAAAAATATTAAAAATGAAAATTAATTATATACTCAGTGTGTCGCATAATCAAGAAATGTTGACTCAGCACGTCACAGAAGCTTAAATGTATAATTAGACAACATCAGGCTCTAAAATCAAATAATCTTCATATTACATGGTTGTTATCTAAAAAAATATTTAGGGGAGGGTAAACCGAAAATCTTCTATATTATAGGGGTGACCATATATTAACTCATTTATTATATACAGGATATTTTAGATTTTTACACAACAAACATTATGGTACAATGATAATGCCTCCATAAACCCAACCTCATGTACATGGTTTGATTCCCAACCTTTAGTTTTAAAATCCTATGTTTGATTTTCTTCTCAAGTCAGCAAAAACGGTTGTTATGAGACCTAGCAGGAAAAACGGTCATAGGTGATTTAACGATCGTTAAAAAGTATTAAAATGAGTTGGTGAATTAACAAAAGTTTTGACTTTACAAATTTAAGAAGAAGAAAAAAGAGTTAGACCGGTTTGACTCGAAGACCGGCCAGGTCACCGAGTTTTACTGGTTCAAACTATTTTTCTTCGGTTCTCACTAGGCCAATTACAAGGGCAATCTGATTCCTTGATCGACCCAATCTAACCATCGTTCAACTCGTTTGACCAAGTGAGTTGGGCCAAGTTTTAAAATTATGCTTCTACGAGGACAAGCAATATAATAGAATAGAAGTAAACGCACAAAGGTTCACAAATTGAAACTAAAGATGACATCAACATGTGGCATTGTGTGTTATCGGGGATTTGAATTGTCTGTCGTCACAATTCAAAACATTTATACAAGCATCACATCAAGGGCTTTTTTATTGAGATCGGATATTCTAGAAAAACAGTTAGACTTTGATTTATTTTTCAAAAGTTTGTAATAATTAACGAATTTAAAATATAGATTGTTCAATCTTTATCAACAACCATTGGTGCGCTGCATATACAACAATGTGATTGCAGTTAATCCAAATTAGGATTCTAAAAATGATAACATTGTTATTCTTTTCGTTCTCAAAGTATTTTCCATTACAGAAAAGCTTTATATCGCGACTAATATGCTCTTGAATATATCACGACTGCCTACATGTATTATGATAAAGAAAATGCTTTCGCTATAAATATAGCAACACTCTTTCCTTTATATATTCTTTGAATGATAAAGTCATTTTGTAATTCACTATCTTTACATTTTCAAAACTTCCTGTTTAATCGTATATATCATAAAATGTTAACATTGTTATCTTTTTATATAAAAATATTCAAAATCACATAAAACTCATCTAAAACCCATAAAACTAAAAATTAAAGCAAAACTAAAAAAATCACACCTTACTCTTTATCTCAAACTAACATATTTGAAAAGGTGGCATCTTTATCATCTCTTTAACCCCTAATTTTTTACAAAGCTCCGCACATAACGTTGAAAAAATCTAAGAGATGATGGTGTCTATGTGCCTTTAGATCTAAAATGGGTTTTGTTGATTTTATCTCGTTAACATTGGGGGGCACTTTTTCTTTTCAAATTTTTTATTTCAATTTATGAGTCTCCTTATTTAGTTTCATTTAATCTCGTCCCCGTGAGCTTAACTCAGTTGACAAAGACAATGCATAATATATGTAAGGTCCGGAGTTTGAACCCCAACACTATCAAAAAAAAGTTTCATTTGATCTCATTATAGTCATTTGATTTCATTATAGTTCCCTCTAGAAGATGATGGTGTGTCTGTGCCGTTTGATTTCATCATTTCAGTTTCTTTTAAGTCTTTTTTGGGAAGAAAACAAATATAAATTAACTTCTATAATTTATGTTTTTTAAAAGCTAGTAATATTTAGACAATCAATCTTTTGAATAAACAACGTCATTTTTTTAAAAGCTAGTGATATTTAGACAATCAATCTTTTGGATTTTTCATTTCCAATTATACTATTAAAAAGTGTGTCTACAAGAATGTTATATTGTTCCCTAAAAAAAAAAGTTATATTGTTGATTTTTTTTTAAAATATAAGATTTTATATTATATTTGTTATATTATTGATGTCATTGAAAAAAAAAAAAGTATAGTTAATTACATTATGAAATTGCAAAATATTTATACTTATAATTTTAATCAAAAATAAAATTTATAAAACTATTATTCGTAATTTGTACACATCAACTTAGTAAAAAGAGCCGACAACAACGTACCTATACTAAAATTATACCAAAACCAGACGCATCGCTGATATGCATTTCTAAATCACCATTCACCAACAACCTTCAGTGAAATTGTTGTTGTGGTTGAGCAAATTTATGTTTACTGCATCTCATCGCCAAAAGAATGAGAATATTGTGAGTGAAGGCAATTACAAGAAAAGAATCAATTTTGAATTTAAAACTTAAAAATTAAACAAAAATTGAAAACAATGGTATCAGCTTTCTTAATACTCCAAACAAAAAGTGTTTTACTTTAATTATTCCTCCTTAGCTTTTCCATTTTAATCGTAAAATGTAGCATACAATATACAAAGATATTAAAGAAATCTAAAGTGGAAATAAAAGGAAAAATTACAATAATCATGTTAAAATATTAATATGTGGTAAAATAAGATTAATACAATACTATAATTTCAATGACAAAATTACAAAAAAAAAAAAAAAATTGTGAAACAACCCTTAAAAAAATAGTATAACATGCTTTGCTTGGATGACATTTCCTTTATAAAAAAGTATAGAATATGTTCAAGTTCATTAGCTTCATGCACTTTCTCATTTAATTTCCTTACTTTAACAACCAACATGACTTTGTTTCATCAAAATCACATTCAATATGTTCCAAAACATAGATCTCATTCTCCTCGCCCTTCTTCATGCCTCATTCGTTTTCTTTGTTCTTCTCATAGCTATCATCATCCTCTTTTTCCTTCTCTTACTTACATTTTCCCTAGCACTCTTAACAATTTTCCTATTAGATTTGTACAATTATTTCTCAATTGTTTATGAGTATTTTGAAATTGTAAAGGGTGATCTTGAATTCGGTTTAGTTCTTATTGTAATTAGCATCATTCATCATGGTGTTGATTTTTTCTTGGTTTCAAAACCTAGTCATAAACGCAAGTTTAACAAATTTGAAGTGAAGGCTCAACGATATTTCACAAGTCACATTCATGTCTTGAAGACTATACAATAAGAGACCATTCTCATTTCTAATGATTCAAATTATGTATCATATTTACAAGAAATTGACATTGAGGAACATTGGGATAAGAAGATACGATGATACTCAAGATTTTTTTCATTGGCAAATTTTAGTGCATAATTTGTTAGGGTGAGGAAAAATTGTTAATACCACGTATCAAACTTTGAACCTCCTTGATTTCCATTCAACGTCTCAACTCATATCATTGAACTACGTCGCCTTTAGGAACAAACATTAACGTGTATTTGTATGCTTCTTAAGCTACATTATGGCATGGTTGCAAAGTGTCAATTCATTTTTAGTGAACCTTCCCTCTGCCCTCTGGCAAGGCTTAGAATTGGACATCAAATTTCTTCAAACCTATAATAAATATGGGGCCTATTTTTTACATTTCTAGTCTATACTAGCAATGAGTGCTTAGTTTGTATGAGGTCTTAAACCTCATTCTCACCATTGTTGTATTTGAAAATAACATGCTTGATGTAATTACTCTTTCACCACTTGGATGCATTTCTTTTTATTTCTTGTGAAACAAATAAACATATCTCAGTTAATCCATTGACGATATTGCCCTTATATATTATATTATTCACTCTTTCATATTGACAAAACAGTTTTTTACTATCATCGTTTCTTGGTTTTGTTGTTGTTTTTAAATATTTATAAGATTTTTTTAATGGATTTTTTACACGCAATTGTAGAGACTATTCCTTTAAACCGGATAAGACTACAATAAAGTTAAAACTATCACTCTAAAATTTTAACACTTTTTATATTCCCTTGACTAAACTCGAATCCAACTAATTCTCTGGTCAAGCTAAACTGAAAGAGATATAATCTATCTCATCCAAAGCATCTTTTGCTAAAAGAAAAGACTATGAAATAGGAAATAAATAAAAACGTATTTGCTTCTACGGTGATGAGAATTAAGTTCGAAAGAATTTTTTTTTTTTTTATAAGGCACAAAAACACTAAAAAGTCAGGATTTTGGGACCTGAACCCATGTACACAAGAGTATTACACCAAAGCCAAACTAAGGCAAAACAAACAGAAGCATAGTAGAATGGTAGCCTATAACAGCAACTTTTATAAGCTTTGGATATACTTCTACAAATATTTTGGATTGCTTTTGATCACACCCTTCTTGGAACGAGTTTGTATGTGCTCACTACTTGTGCTTTGGACCATTGTATTGTTTATCTTATTGGCATGTTTCTTCTTATTAGACTTCTTCTGCCTTCTTGTCTTGACATAAAAGGAGCAAATAAACTTCCATCCTCAATATCTCCTTTAATCTCAACATTTATGTCAGGCTCAAGAGTGTTGTCAGAAGCCTAATCTGAGTCCAATTCATCAGCCCAAAACTTGTTTAAAATTTTTTCACTTTTCCTGCAAGCTTCAGCATTATTAGTATTGTTAACAGGTTTGGAAGTCCTCCCTTTGTCAGACCCCAACACTTCATCATAAGTGGTAACAGGCATGATGATGGGTGTATCATAAGTGATATTCTTAGTCAAGACAGCTTGCAAATTGATAATAGGATCCCTAGCAATGTTAATGGGGAATCACTGCCTCCCATTAACAGGGCCCAATAGAGGATTGCTTGAACTCAAAGCAACATTCTTAAAGTTCCTATTTACCAAGTTACCAGAAATCTCTAAGTTTGTGTTATGATTCAAGTTCTCCTTCCCTAGGGAAATGTTTTCCACATTTGGATTTTTAACAAGTTGCATATCAAGTAAAATGGGAATAGATTCCTCATCACTTGGCCTAGCCTTCCTTATGACCTATGCAGAATCATTGTCAAGCAACTCAAGTGAGTTGTGAAGAGTGAGATTCAAGTTGTCCCCAATGTTTTGGCTCTGAACATTAGCATGAGGTTCAGTGTTGAGGGCTACAATTTCAGTGTTTTCAGGAGCTGATATTTCACCTTCCTCAAAATCATCAGCTGAAACATAGGGAACTTCATGAATGTCAGCATGTATCTTAGCAAACATAGTGTTATCAACTGCTACATTGTGAGCTTGTTCGCTAACAGATGCAGAAGCAACTTTATTGACCTAAAACCTATCAATTTTCTGGCCAGGCAATTCAGAGTTATTTTGAGCTTTCTGATGGACATGTTGAGCTTCCTTAGTAACTTGAACATTTTTATAAGGATTCAGTTTGGAGCAGGCTTGTAAGCTATGTCCTATGGTTTTGCAGTGAGAACAGAACATGGGGTACTTTTCATATTGAAGCATGATGGCCAAAGCATGCCCTTCCCTTTCAACAATCACAGATTCAAACATTTTCTCACTCATGTCAACATCAACTAAGACTCTAGAAAATAGCCCAAAACGCATGTTTAGTGTTGTTTCATCAATGGTAAGGGGTGTGCCCAAACCTGAGGCAATTTCAAAAATTGTTTGCTTGCCCCAATACTCCTGTGGTAATTGCCTCAATCTCACCTAGACTTGTGCGTGAGTCTGTGCCTGAGCTTTTGGTATGAAATCCTTTGTCCAACCGTAGAAACGTATGAATCCAAGTTTCAAGTTTACAACACCATTGGCCCAAACCTGCTACAAATCCTTAAATGAACTGAAATTAAGCTCAAAGAAACCCTTACCAAGGGGAATCAAGTTCCAATTGCGCAGGTGGCTTCAAAGCTTGTGTTGTTAATGGAGAATCCCCTTTGTGGAGAGTCAAACGAGCATAGAGATTGAACCTGCACGCAGCTAATCCAGATTCCTAAGCAGCTTGTGAAATTTTGACACGAACTGAAGCTCCCATAACAACCTCGGGAGGTAATTTTAGGAAATTGTCATCGGAGCCGGAAGAACCACCAGAGAGAACTTGAGAAAATTATTTTCCAGAATCTGGCATTGGCCCCGCAGTATTCACTGGTGTGTCCAATTGAGCCATGAACGGCCATGGATAAACCATGAGTCAAAGCGAACGGAGATAAAAGAGAATCACTAGAAAAGGAGCAATAGAGATGAGAACACTTTCAGAAGGTGCAAAATCAATAGAAAAGAGATCAAACATCGTGTGTGGGGGAAGAAACACCATGAAAAAGGTGCAGAGAAGGTGGCAAAGGCCAAACCGGAGCTTCACCGGAGAGTTGTTACGTTGCCGAAAAAAAAACGGCTACAGTGACTTTTTTCAGAGAGAGAGAAAATTAGAAAATCTACCAGATTCTTATGTGATTTTAGTAAAAAGTGGGTTATTTATGTTTGAAAACACATTTTGTTTGGATCGTTACAACAAAATTAGTTTTAGGTGAGTAATTACTAAAATTTATTTTAATATGTATTCAATATTATATTTATAAGGGCAATCAAGGAATTAGACACCAGCAATGGATTGGTCAAAGTGGTAAAGGATTTGAGCTCCTTAAGTGTGGTCAAGGGTTCGATTCCTAGATCTTGCGTATGGAAAAAATCAGGTGCCTCCGCGACAGAAGTTAGTCACTCCTATGCGGCCGGCGGAAACTTTGTATCATATCTAATCAACTCATCATCTACTCTTGTTTTGGGAGGGGAAGCAATTATCAAGACACCTCATGAAGATATGGAAGACATTAAATGAAGATTCAAGAGGCTTATGAAGACATTACAAGTTGGGAAAATTTTGTCCCAAGTCCCAAGACCAATTTAGAAGAATAAAGCACTCAAAAAAGCAAAGAAATAGACAAAAACGGCATTGAGGGCTGAAGCCATGCATGAGGTGCGTGCGCAAGGCATGTGAGACAGAGAGCAAACAAAACTCTAGTTTCTTGTCACACGCGATGAGTAACTAAACACCTTTTGATTAGGGTTCTAAGATGAACGTATGTTTGTTTTTTGAATTTTATTAATACAATTATTTCATTCAGTTATTATTTAAGATGTATTTAATTTTTGTATGCATCAACCTTAATGCCTTCATAATCCTAGGGAGGGTGACATACCTAGTAAGTTTAATTGAACTTAGAAATAGGTTACAAAAGTTTATCCGGCTTATATTCTGAATTGTTGCGTATGAATTTTATCATCTTACCCTAGTAAGATAGGGTTATGCATATCCATTTAATCAATTACTTACAAGAAAAGGTATGTGGTGAAATTATAAGATTCATAAGTAAAAATGGTTCCTTTAGATGACAATTTAGAAATATTTGCTATGCTTATGTTTCGATTTTTTATGAGAGAGTAAATCCCTGCCTTAATAACTATCCGACCACGTACGGAATGCTATAGGGTTGACGACGCTATACCCCATACTTCACGTATGACCTTTAGAGAGATTGAGAAGCAACTTGACATCTGAAGGGATGCTAGATCCCACCGAACTAGCCACTTGAATCAAACCTCTCATTTCATAACTAATAATTGTATTTGTATTAATCCCAATTAAGAGATAGAGGGGATTCGAAGAATTCTAATCGTTGCTAAATCTCTGTATCAAACCTTTCCTTTTCTGGAAACAACTCAACTGCTTTGTGCAATCAAATCAAACTTAAAAACTCCCTCCATTTTATTGTTTTTAATTTACTGTTTTAATAAGTTTAGCTAATTGCCTATTCGAAACGACAATCCCTTCTCCATGCCTCATTCGTTTTCTTTGTTCTTCTCATAGCTATCATCATCCTCTTTTTCCTTCTCTTACTTACATTCTCTCAAGCACTCTCAACAATTTTCCTATTATGTTTGCATAATTATTTCTCTATCATGTGTATGGTTCACCCAATTTGTAAGCTTCTTAAGCTACATTATGGCATTGTTGCAAACTGTCAAGTCCTTCTTAGATAACCTGCACTCTGTAGTCTAAATTAAGAGTAGCTAGGGCTTAGAATTAGACATCAAATTTCTTCAAACCTATAATAAATATGGAGCCTACTTTTTACATTAATTTCTAGTGTATACTAGACATGCTAAACGGTGAGAGCTTACTTTGTTGTACGAGGTCATGCATTTAAACGTCATTGCCATTAATGTTGTATTTAAAAATAGGCTTAATAGATCATTTGGTCCCTTAAATAATTATCAGTTTTTATTTTGGTCCCATAACTAATAAAACTCATGTTTTGGTCCCTCAAGTTCACCTCCGTCGGTCAAATAAATCCATGGGTGTTAACTTTAACCTCAAATGTCTATGGTGGACCAACATTGTAGACAGTCCACCATAGACCTTACTATTTTTTTCAATTTTAACCCTTTGATTTTTTTTAAGAAAGATGACCGTTGGATCATGCAAGTCTATTGTATCTTCCAGTGAACCATCAATACTTTATTTTATTTTATTCAATTTCTTCATCTTCTTCCCTCAATTTCTTCATCATCTTCAACATCATGTTCAACAACATTCATAAAAAAATCCAGAAAAAAAACCAGAAAAACAAACAACATAAATTAAACTCTCATCCATCATTATCAACTCAAACCTAAAATCATTCATTCCACCATAATCATGTTCCTCTTCTCAATTCTAAATTAGTAATCACAGTCCACTGCAATTTCCCTTTCATACCCATCAATATTCCTTTTTCATTTGGCTTACTCTTCCATTTCCTTCCAAACCTTTCCAACTCCAAAAGATCGTTTCAACATTCAATTTAATTCTCAATTTGTTCCAATTCTCCATTTGTTGCATAAAAACAAAATAATCACTTATTTTAATCGTTAAACTCTCAATAATCACTTATTCCATAACTTGTAACAAACCCAAATTTCGAAAACAACAAACCCCACTATTCCAAAAATTGTATAAAACCCAGAATCCGAAAATTAGGGATTTAAGATTCAAAATTTTCCCTTTCAAAATCGAAATCCATTGTTGCCGTGTTGCTATTGTGTTGCTGCCGTATTGTTTTTCCTTCAATCGAAATCCGAAAATTAGGGATTTAAGATTTGTTTTTTCCTTCAATTGTTGTCGTGCTTTCTTCTCTCAATTGCAGATTCGAATCCCAACAGCAAAGAAAAAAAAATCGAATTCCAGATTCAATTCTTTCATTTGTCTTCTTCAGCGAATCAAAGCAAAAAAAGAAGAAGAATGAAGAGAGAGAAAGAAACCTTCAGATCTAAGAAGAAGCACGAACAAGAGATTGAATTAAATGATGTTGTTGCTTCTATAAAGAAACACGAACAAGAAGAAGAGATCCATGAATTTGTTGATGTTGTTGTTCTATGAATTGATTTTTTTGCTTTACTATTGGTGAATTGTTTTATGACTTTGCTAGATTTGTTGATGTTTGGATTTGTTGATGTTTGTGGGTACATTGAAATTGTTGGTGAGATTGATGAATTTTTGAATTTGTGATGCTTCTGAGTTTGATTGAGGGAAGTGTTAGAAAGGTGGAGGAGGATGAAAAGCCTCACGTAGGATTTGGCCACGTGGCAAAAACTAACGGGGGTTTCATGTTTTGACGGAAAGGATTTATTTGACCGACGGAGGCCAACTTAAGGGACCAAAACATGAGTCTTATTAGTTATGGGACCAAAATGAAAACTTGAAATTAATTAGGGGACCAAATGACCTATTAATTTTTCTGGATCGTGATTCACTGCAGTCACACAAGTGACGCAGTCACGCATTCAAACAATACACATCCATTCGATCAAATTAAGGGTGCAAATTCACTTTCACCAATTTTTCCACTCAAGTCCATAACACAGGGTAGTAAAAAGGGAAACACGTCTTCTCCATCTTCCCCTCTACATGATGCATTTCTCATCATGTCCTCAGTGAATATCTTAAAGTTGTTTCATTGAAATTTGGTTGAATGAAAACAACCAACTCCTCACTGTGAAATTGAATTTGAATGGATCAGAATGAAATTAATTGAAATTCTTGTTGAATTGGAACTCTCTCTTCCCTTGGAATGAATTGGACTAAATTGATAAAAAGGGAAATAAATTCCAGAAAACACTGTGTTCTCTTTTTGTGGGATGTTTTCGACAAGATCTTGTGTTTGGGGGTCAATTTACAGATGAGAGAAATCAATTATGTGAAACCCAAAACTCAAAACTCAAACTTTTTTTATTTGAAAAGGTGAGTGCTCTAACATGTTGAAGGAATAGAAAAGATTGTGGTTGAAGCTGCAGAGAAGAGAAGGTGAATCTTAGGAGGG
>Ga0315913_1008570_pt1 | contig 12102 bp, 7 predicted proteins | sample MpolsnodulesMG_FD_207736 | JGI IMG/M metagenome (GOLD analysis project Ga0315913, IMG submission 207736) | Medicago polymorpha root nodule microbial communities from Los Angeles, California, United States - small nodules | ecosystem: Host-associated > Plants > Roots > Nodule | place: USA... | reverse complement strand
ACACTAGAGGATTCGACGGACCTGATCTCATCTCTCCTTGTCTTTTCCAAACTATCTTTATTTTATGTTATTTAATTTTATGCAATCAAATCCAATCTACTGCCTAGGGCAAACAAAATAATTTATACATCCTAAATATTTACTTTATTGTTGAATTGAGATTAACACAGTCCTCGTGGATACGAACTTATTTTATTACTTCGATTCATTTTTAGTACATTTGCTAAAAGTCTATCAGATAACACCTTGATGGAATCCATGAAGAAGCTTTCTTGCTAGTGTGGACTAGGTAGGTTGATATAAGAGGCCGGGGGACCACCTATCATATATATATTTTTTTGAATAAACTATCATATATAATTAGCCCGTGCATCTCGTGTCTTATCTTTATATTAAACAAATGGTTTCCAAATTTTAAAAGTAGGCTTAAACTTATTTTTGATCGCTTATGTTTGTCATGTAGCACAAACCCACGTGGCCACTCACTTAAGTAAGGTGGACGCCACGTAGGGAATTTTTTAATTAAAAAAGCCACATGTATATTTTAAAAATAAAAAAATAAAAAATGAAAGGAAAAAGGATGGCACACGAGGGTAGCACTTTGGTGACATTGAGGTGCCAATGTCATGTGACATTGGCCAACCACAATATTACAAGTGTGCAAAATGACAAAAATCCATGATTTTCTCCTTTCTCACTAACAAGCATATTTTATCATTTTGCACACTTGAGACATTGTGGTTGGCCAATGTCACCAAAGTGCTACCCGGCACATGACTGATTAGCTAAAAACACAGAAAATTCATCACTTCACTATCACGTTCATCCCTTTCAACAACATATTCATCATTCTTCAACTAAAAATTCCAGAAACACAAAACAACTACCTCCTCCTCTCTCAAACATGGTTTACCTTCAAACACACAAAACACCATAAATCCATAATGCACACGATGATGCCATGATTTTTGGATGAATTTTGTAACAAAAAAGAAAACTCAAAATGAAAAACCAAATTACCATCATCATCTATCACTATACATCATCACCCAAAACCTACACAGACTCTTCTAATTTCTTCTTCAGTGTTAATTCTTTCTTTCTTCTAAACAAATTCCTGAAAATCAAACCCATATTTTCAAATTAATTAAGAAATCTATACTCTAAATTTTGTTTTGAAATTAGAACAAAACAACAATAACAGTAAATGTTGTTTCGATCTAAAACCCTCAGATCGAAGAACGTGAATTTCACATTCTCCTCCTCAACCTTCTCCTTCTTCAACCCTTTTCTCCTTTCATTCTAAATCTCATTCATCTCTTCAACAAACGCCTTCGTCTCCGCATCCGCCACTTCTTCCGAAGCGAAATTGACGTCGCCTTCCCATGGTGTTGTGTCTTTGGTGTTAGGTCTTGTGGTAGCCACGGTGATTCCCATGCTTCGTTCCATTCGTCTTTGCCGCTTCGAGGATTGTGAGATGAGAATTGACGGATTGTTGTTGGGAGTTTGCTGGTGGAGAAGTTTGATTTGAATTGGGTGGTGGATATGGTTGTTCATGCGTTGTGTTTATGGGTATTTTGGATGAAGGATGGTGGATATGGTGTTGAGAGCAGTCACGTTCCAATCCAAATCCAATTCCATTTTCTTTTTTCATTTTTTTAAAAAAATTTGTGAGTTACACGCGTGGCTTTTTCACTTATTTTTAATTCAAAAGTAATCCATGTGGCGTCCACCTCACTTAAGTGAGTGGCCACATGGGCTTTGATCTAGTCAAAATCAAAAGGGGTCTATGAGTTGCAAAATGGGGTGAAAATCGCAACATCTTGAAACTTAGGGGACGAAAAGTGCATTTTAGCTTATTTATTATTAAGTAATAATTTTATATTACAGGGATAACTTTGGCGAAAATTTCAAAATAAAATGGTTGTTAGAGCATGTATGTTATGGGGAATCACTTCAGTTCCATAGTGCCATGGTGCCATTGCCCCAATCAGATTTTGACATGTGGCAATGCTAATTAAAATAATTAAAAAAAACAGAAAATGCAAGTTTAAATGAAAGAAAACACAAAATGCGATGCAGAAAAAACAGTCTTTCCCCTTTGCAGGTTTTCTTCAACCCCAAAGGCACCGCCACTGGTTTTCTTCGCCGGCTGCTGCCATGATCTTTAACCACCGCCCTCCGTCGCACCGTCGAACATCAATTTGTCAGGTCACCGGCTGCTGGGATGGTTAGTCTCTAAAGAAGGGTTGCAGGAGGGTTGGATCTGTTTGAAGGATTTTGAACAAGAAGACTGGACATATGCTACTGGGATCAATTAGATTACATGTATATTAGATTATGTCTCTGTGATGTAATATTTTATGTAATTTGGATCTCAATTTGTATATGAAATTAAGTTTTATCCATCAATGAAATCATTTTTTTCAATTTATTTTTTGGTCAGTATTATGCTTTCTCATGATTTCTTCATGACAATGGTTACTCTTGGGTGAAAATGATGGTATTGGTGTTGTTTTGAATCAATTGTAGTCGATTTCATTGGAACTGTAACACACATTTAGATAGATGAATCAAACTGTTCTAGAAATTGAAATGATTAAATTTCATAGGTAGTAAAAAAACCGGTAATTATGAGCACAGTGGTATAGATACATCTTTGAAGATGTTGCAAGTAATACATATAGATTTTGCTTTTCAATAAGTTTGAGGTCTAATTCTATAAGTTTAGTAAAAGTTTAGTACCAGAACACATTTGTAATATGTTCATTTATATCCATCTGATATGCATGAAGGAAGGACAGATTCTCCAACAACTGTCGTTGAAAATACTGTGAAAGATATCCAGCGTCACCATACACCATACTTCTTTGTCTTTTTGTAGTGATGTAGTTTCTTACATCCACCTTTGTAAATCCAACATTAGCGCTATGCCCTACATGTGTGCTCATAAGGTGATACACTTCCTTCTGCCTTAATCCAGAGTCATCAGCCATATCAATCTCATATGCTTGTACTTAAGTTATCTTTTTATGTGATCGAAGCATGTGCGTTGTCTCTCGTTTTAGTAGATCATGGGTATGGTTATCTACAAACTCATTGATAACCAACTTTCGATTTTTACTTGAAAGTGTAATTCTTCCTAAGCATTTCGTTCTAGTCTCACCTCTCCAAATTTTTCCTTCATATGCACATTTTTCCTCTTTCTTCCGTATTCCTTCCTTACAACAAACAAACCTACATGACGATACACTACTGTCTTTCTTCCTGTTTGTAAAGCGTACTCTAACTCTGAAGCCCTCACGTAAACCATAAGCAAGATAAAATTGTTAAGCCTCTTCTCTAGTGTCAAATTCCGTTCCAAGTCTTAGCTTCCAATCATCATTTGAAGAAGCCATGTCAAATACCCAAATGAAGGTACCTGACAAGTAAATAAAAGAGGTAAGAACAAGGAGTGTCACTAAACAGGTTAACAATACATCCAAATGAAGGTACCTACTCAGACATCAGACCAAACTTAAACCATCACCACTGATATGACAGATAAACAGAAATAAAAAACACAACCACTCCAAAAGTGAAGCTCCAACCTGCCTACTCGATAACACGCAACAAAAGCTACACAAACCTAATTCATCTAATGTTTAGCTATTAAACAGAGCATATGTATTGTTCCTAAAAAACAGAGTATATTTACCCCTTGCAATGAGTTTACTTCAATCCTAAAATAAAACCCTATATTTCTTAAAATCTAATCATACAGAATTGAAATTGGTTCAAAAGGTTTGTTTTCTTTCCCTAATCAAGTGTAGTTATTCCCTATTTTAATTTTGATTTTGATTTTGGTTTTTGTTTGTTCTCATGACCATAATCGATACAAAAGATGAAGAAAAAAAAAGATAAGGAAGAAAGAAACGAACCTTACGATGCCAGACTATCAAGCGACGATGCGGCAGAGGTTGTCATCGGAGGCGGACGCGTGAAAACTAGTTGAGGTGAGTGTCACCGCTGTTGCTTTGAAGTGGCAAGAAAAAAGAGCGGCAATCGTATTCTACGTTTGTGTGCATCAGGTTTTTTTTTTATTTCATTTAAACTTGTTTTTTCTGTTTTTTTATTATTTTAATTAGCATTGCCATGTGTCAAAATCTGATTGGGGTAATGGCACCATGGCACTATGGCACTGAAGTGCTTCCCGTATGTTATAACCCATGCAATATTATCAACTTATGTAATATTTGTCTTTTAAAATTGATTATATTATTTAATCAAGATAAACAACATTATTTGGATAAAGCAGCTAAGCGCAAGGCAAAACATGAGAAACTTACAAAAAAAAAGGTATTATGCTTATCACAAATTTAATTGATTGTGTTATTGAACTTAATTTCTAATAATGTTCTTATTGTTCTCTTTGCTTATTCTCTTGGTGCGTTTGAATGAATAGTCCGACTCCGGAATTGGTGGAATGCTTCACAGTTTGAATAATGGTAATTTTAAAATTGTCTTGCTCTTAGATAAAAAATTTGGTGTTACATTCTTTGTATTGCTTGAGTTTCAGCCTTAAGCTTCATTTTGTCCTTCAGCATGTAGCGATGGGTTCTTTGCTCAGAATTTTGTTTGAGTTTAGTCTCTAATTCGGTCTTTGATCAGTCTAGGTAGTCTCTGGGATGTCTTTTTGTTTGTTGCTACAATGGTTGATGGATCCTTAGGTTTTGGAGTGTTCTGTTCCGTTGCTTAGTTATGAGTATTGTTTTGATTTTTTGGTTCAACAACATTGGTTTTGCTATTGTATGTTGGTAAGTGCTTGTTGATATTAGTGTAAGTTTTTCTATGCTACTACCTGATTTTATCAATGCAGTGTAATGATAGTTAGTAGCAGGGTTTGATTTAGGATCATATCAGAAGTGACATTTTCTGGTTATAGGCTTGTTTTGAGGATTTTTAGTTTGTATCTTGTGTCTATTTACTAGTTTTATTGGGTTTTGGATTAGTAAACTGATTTCTATGGTTTATACATGGAGGTGAAATTAAAGTATATGAGCACATGACATGATATATTTCATATAAGTTTATTTCTTTGATGTTTTCAAATTTGTTTCAAAAGTAAAAAACCTCGTGGTCAACTTGTGGTGATGAAAGCTACGAAGGTTGAACGATGACATGCTTGAGGATATTGGTATTGCAAAAACCAGTGGGATTATAGATGTGCACTACTTAATGCGAAAATGAAGGCTTATTACCTAAGAAGTCCGGATACGAGATACGATACGGATACGATACTGCACCGATACGTTGATACAGAAAAATTTCAAAAATCAAGATACGATACGGCTGAGATACGTTAATAAAAAAAATTATATAATTAAATGTACAATATAATTATAACCAGTTTTTTAATATGGAAATATATTAACAAACAAAAGAAACCAATCCTAGGCTCGTAGCACATCAACATAAATATAAATAATATTGATGATTAAGATACTGATGATTAGTCAATTACATACACAATATATCCCAAAAAGAGCATCATCAGTGCTATACTATATCCGTTAATCCTATACTTTATCGATCCAAAAAAGAAGCACTATGTCCAAAAAAGAACACATCAGTACTCAAGAGTTAAGTTATTTTAGTTAACATTAATTGAGAAATATAGGGGCAGGTATCACTGCAGGATAATTATCGGATACTCTCCTGATACGTATCGGAAAGTATCGAATAATTAATTTTTTATGTTTAAGTCATATTATTTCAAAACATAAACATAATATATAAATGCATTAATTATTAATTATAAATAATTATTCGATACAAAATATCAAGTTTTAATAAAATTATTGGCCATTAGGGCATACACTAACACTCCAAGTAAAAGAACTAACATATAGAGAAAGATAAAAACCAGAATAGTGACACTGGAACAAAATATTGGACAACAAATGTTGTTCATTGTATTTATACGATGAACAATATTCATTTAGTCATTGATTTTTTTTTTTAAAAAAACTTTTTTAATAGAGGAGGATTTTTGTAACACAATTATTGAGTTGTGTCATCATTAACCACAAAAATGTACCATGTTAACTACTTTTTTAACACAATTCTTATCAACCACTTTAACTACATCATTATCTACAAAAATGCAAGACATTAACCATTTATTTTACATAGTTATATAAAAATGACAAAAGTACATATATTTATGCAAAACAAATAAGGTAACGCCTTTCATTTTTGCGGTTAATGAAATTTTTAAAGTGGTAAATGAGATTTATGTTAAAAAAGTTGTTAACCTTATTCATTGTTGTGGTGGAAAAATCCTCCTTTATAATAAAAAAAAAGTTTTATTTTCTTATAAAAAATAAAAACGGTTCATCGTATAAATACAGTAGTAAAAATACCTATGTGTTGTATTGTTGTCAAATTTTTGTGTTCCAATAGGCTTATTGATGAAACTAAGAACCGATCTGCAGGTATTAGACAGTCATAGCATCCATGGATAGATGATCATTTCCCATAGCCTCCAAAATATCATAAGGAAGACAAACTTGAATATCAATACTACCTTCTTCTGCCCCACCAAGCACAATAACTCTACCAATATTTCTTTCAAGTCCAACGCCATTTCTAACTGCAATAGGCTTACCCCAACCAAAGTCATTACCGTAATAATTGAACCGTGGTGAACTGCTTGCTATCAACAAATTACTTGATGATCTACCTGGCTCCGATATAGACGGGGTTTTCAACCAAGATTCATAATCACTCATTACCTTCTTAGGATGAGATTTTGATGAAATCTCCTTGTTCATTTCCATAGCAATTTTACCAATCCCACTTTCCACTAATTCCCCTACTTGCATTATTACGTATGCAGTTGCTCCTATTCCACCCCCAAAATAATTCTCTTCTAACTTTGGACACATTCTTGACCTACAATCTATGGGTAACACGAAAGCTGACCTTTCTTCAGGTTTAAGATTTTGTTTACTTATAATTAAACGCCAAAGGTGACTTAAAAGCGCTTGCAATGAAGATATTGTTATTATTTTATCACTACTATTACTACTACTAATTTCTGCATTAGCTTTTGATTTGAGTTGCAGAATTTGTTCCTTTGTAAAGTGGAAGATTCGATGAGATGAAACTTCACATTGTTGATTTTGTGCTTCATTTGTGAAAGGCTGCTTTTGTGCTTCCTTTGTGAAAGGAAACCGTATGGGAAGGTTAATGTTGTTTGGAAACCAACGTTTGAAAGAAGGGATTTTTGTTGGCTTATTGAAACCTTGTGAGATTTCAGCCCAAGAGTTGATGAAATGCCAAAATGACTTGGCATCTAGACCCACATGGTTAATTGCAAAACCAATGAAGATACCGTCGATTAACTCTGTCACTTGTACTGCAAGTAATGGTTGTGATGTGCCTTCGTAATTTTGCATTTCATTGAGTAAGAATAATGAGGAAACAATGGGAGGAACATACTTTGGTTGAAGGATGTCGGAAATGGTAGTGTTTTCTGCTATGGCGTGGACAAACAATGCACCAACGTTGTTACAAATGATGGAACATGAGGCGTTGTTAAGTTCGTCGTGTTGTGTTATTACAAGACGACCAGCGAGTGGTGGAAAGAAGTTGAGAGTGGAGGAAAGTGTTTGTTTAAGATGGTCGATTTGGTTTGTTTTGGGTTTATGGAAAAGAAGACCTTTTTGGATTGGTGCCATTTTAAGATATTTTAGATCCCATGGTGCTAAATTGATAATTTTGTGAGTTGAGTTCTCATCACCATGATTTGTTGCTTGGATCATAGTAGTCGAGATAAGTAGAATGCTTGTCATGGTGTTGAGTGAATTAGGGGAATGAATAAAATAAGAAATGTGATGAGATAAGCAATATAATATAGAGTATATCCTTCATACATTCTTATATATCTTGGGTTGTGAAAGGTTTATTTAATTTGTAGTACATGTACTATACTCGTTTCCCTCGTGTTAGGTCTTGAAAGGTTAATTTTTTTTAGAGGGTCTTGAAAGTTTAATTAGTAGTGCATGCATAATGTACTCGTTTTCAATTTTAGTCCGAGAAATTTTAATATGGTCACATGATCAAATAAAAAGTGTTTGGTCACACACACATAAAGAAATATTTTTTAATAATAAGAAGGAAATTGATAAAAAAATAATTGAATATTTTAAGGACCATCTTTTTATGTGTGTGTGTCCAAACACTTTTGATTTGGTCTTGTGACCATGGAAGAATTTCTCTTTTAATCCATGTAACGTACACACATGGCTGGTATATGAGATGAGAAGTTGCATCACTTCCAACTTTGTTAAACTGCGGTTGGTATGTTTTATGCATGCTGTGATAACATAATGTTTTATGCTGCATTATTACGGCTATATATAATATGTTTATTTAGTTAAAACCCATCGAACCACAGTTAAATGTTGTTTGGCATTTATGAGATCGGTTGAGAGGATATATATAACTTGGGTCTTGAAAGGTTAATTAGCAGTGCATCGTACTATACTCGTTTATCTCGCGTTAGGTCTTGAAAAGTTTCCTATTTTAGTGCATGTACTCATTTCCAGTTTTAGTATATAATGCACTCGTTTCCCTCGCGTTAATTAGGTCTTGAAAGGTTAATTCTTTCTTATATATCTTTGTTTGGTGTCCTTTGTGGACGGTGGTGTTTTCATATGGGGCCTCGTCTCCTGTATCAATTCATTCAGAAATTATTGTGAATAAAATTGGAAACTCAAATTGAGAAAGGAAGTTAAAGGAAAATAAAGTAAAGGAAATGGGAAGAAGGAGTTGTCGGTATGAAGCCTGGATACTCCAAAATGGAGACGTACCCGTATCGGATACGTATTGGATACCGATACTCCGTGGATACTCTCGGATACGTACCCACAAAGTATCGGAATTAATTATTTTAATTTTAAATATATATTTTATCGGATACTTATAAGATACTTCACAGATACGTATCCTGGAAAAACATGAAGTGTAAAAAATATTAGACTGTGTTATGAAAATTCAATGGAGATGTATATGATTCAATTTAATATATGAATCACTATAATTGTTTTTCGATAACCAATTAAAAATTATGTTTTTGGTGGATGAGAGTAACGAGAGAGAGGAGATAACCTAACATATGAATGAAAATAGAATATGATTTATATGAAAACTTTACATTTTTTATTTTGATCACATGTATTATTTTTTGTAAATTGTGACTTTTACAGTTATACAGTATTGAAGAGTAAACATTGTTTTTTTAAGTATTTTACGTGCATATAAATGTTAATATAAATATTTTGTTAAGGTATCTTAGCCGTATCGTATCCTAATTTTAAAAATTTTGCGTATCTGCGTACCCGTATCGTATCGTACCCGTATCTGTACTACGTATCCGGGCTTCATAGGTTCAGACAAAGGGGGTGATAGTGATAGGTCATGGAGTACTAGGTTAGGGGGACAGCTGGGAGGTTTGGAAAGTTAGTGGAGGAATTGTTTTTTTGTTTTATTAATACTCTAGTTGTAAAAAAAAAACAATCATACTTTGAAAAATATGATGGGTTAATTATGTTTTTGGTCCCTATAAATATGTCAACTTTTCATTTTAATCTCTTTAAAAAATTTCCATCTTCACTTTTGGTCCCTCCTTTAAAGTAAACTTATATATAGAATTTATATTTTTTAATAAAATTTTGCAAAAGAAATTATAATATCATAATAATCTCTCCCAAAAAAATTAGAATTTTTTAAAAAGATATGAATTAAATATGAATTTTTATATTTTTTGTGTTTAAAAATTCATATTTAATTTATGGTTTGTTTAAAAATTCTATTTTTTTAGGAGAGATTTATACAATATTCTAAACATTTATGCACAATTTCAGCAAAAAAAAAACGAAATTTAAATTAAAAAGTTGAAGGAAATTTCTAGAGGGACTAAAACGAAAAGTTGATATATTTATAGGAACCAAAAATATATTTAACCTAAATATGAATAATTATAGATAAACACCCTTTTTTTCATACCATCTGTAACGACCCAAACTTTACAGTCGATATTTAGCAAAATTCATAGTGAAAAGACGAATATTATTATTTTTTAAATAACATTAGTAACGTAAAACTCGTCTACTTTAAAATAAACCAATAAATAAGTTTCTCATTGAATTTCCAAAATAGTAAATTTTACATCAAAAATATAATATTCCTAATAACAAGACACTTAGCCTTTTTCTACCCAAGACTACACCTAGCTGGTCAAAGTTTTGGATGGTTGTGAAAAGTTTTCTCAACAAGGCTAATACCAGTGTCAGAATATATCAAGCCTCCAAATGTGCACCACCATTTTACTTGCGTCTTCTTCTACTATATCACTTTTACCTCCTAGGCGTCACCGCCAAGAAGGAAAGACAGATTGACGGTCATCTATCCAAAAGTAAGGGTCAACTCCAACTAACAAACATAGTACAAATAGGCATGCATATAATGATTCAAACAACAGATAACAAAAATAAATAAGTAACTAAATAATAAAATATACCAACCATATTACTCAGTTTCGTAATCACCACACTAGCACCAAGTTACAATCTCTAACTAAAATGCGTTAGTCTCTAATGGTCAATCTATATGCCAATACTCATGATTCGGATTTCACCTCTAGATGGAGCCAAATGTCCCACCATTGGACAATATACCCCATTATTGGGCAATACCCCACCGTTGGGTAATACCTCCTAAAAATTGGATGTTTAGTACCCCCACCGTTGGGCATTATTCTGAATCACCTAATGCATATGAATCGTCACTACCCCACCGTTGGGTAATAACTCCTAAAACTCGATGTTCAATACCCACCATTGGACATTTGTCCGAGTCATCTAATGCATGAATGTCTCCGTAAATACCCCACTGTTGGATAATAACTCCTCTACTCTAAAATCTAGTATCCCACCTTTGGATATAGTTTTGAATCACCATTATAGTCACTTAACGTTATTCACCCATAAAAAAGAAAAGTATTCATGTTAAAACAACACCAAACAAATAATAACACATGATATTCATGCTAAAACAACACCACCAAAATAATTATCACAACACCAATATATAACACATAATCATTCATTACAAAACAACACCACCAAAATAATTATTACAACACAATTATATATACACATATACACGTACAGTAGCACGTGGAGTGATGCCCTTACCTTTGCAACGACGATTCTTAAACTTCTCACCTAGTGGTCTTTGCTCCAAGGAAACTACACCTTCACAAATAAGTATTCACTAACTCAGTTTCCAATTCCTATTACTCCTAATTTCTACTCAAGGCTCGGGTTTGGTTAAATTAAGATTCACCAATAACACCTACATGATTATCTTGTTTTCAAAATAAGGCTTTTTAATTTAATAATCAAGCATACTTACTTGAGACAAATATAAAGTTATCAAGTTCTTTAACTACAATGTAACTATCAACTCTGATAAGTTAGAACCTTTCTAAAATGAAAATAAAAACTAGCCTCAGACGTAAACAAAGTACTGTTTTCAAATTCCAATCCACTCAAAGAGTTATGGTTCTTTTAGTCACAAATAAGTTTTATTCATAGTCACCAAAGTATATATATCCATCTGTTTTTGGTGTGCAAAAAGATCTATTTTAACGGAAAGAAAATTTCAATTTTCTAATAAATCCAAGTTGGCTATGAAATATAGAACTTTTGTTGTTAAATTCCTAGAGTACAAAAAAAAACAAAGAAAATTCTATGGTGAAGTCGTAAAAATGATTTTTCTGATGAAGTTAACATTATAACATCAAAATTGTAGTGAGTAACACCCCACTGTTTGTACAGTGGCATCAAAAGTTTAGTCTCCATAGTATCATCAATTTATCACATTAACAAGACTACACTTAATCTAATTTTATCCTACCTTGTTTTAAGTGTAACACCCCACAAAGTATAGCACTCAAGACTATCACATAATATCATCAAATCTGTTTGCATGTTAAAGATGCCAACGATAAAATAGTACATGTAAGTCCAAGATGTTGCAAGCATTATTAGA
>Ga0315913_1008568_pt1 | contig 12103 bp, 5 predicted proteins | sample MpolsnodulesMG_FD_207736 | JGI IMG/M metagenome (GOLD analysis project Ga0315913, IMG submission 207736) | Medicago polymorpha root nodule microbial communities from Los Angeles, California, United States - small nodules | ecosystem: Host-associated > Plants > Roots > Nodule | place: USA... | reverse complement strand
TTAGAATTCAGCAACATTGGAGTAGATTTATTATAATGTAATATTGAAGTGGTAGATTTCAATGCGGAGATTTCAGTATCTAAGCACTACTGATGCTTCTTTACTAATCAAATATTTTTGCTTTTCCAAAACTAAGGAAATATTTGTGGAAACCGTAAATCATCTTTTTTTTAATTGTCCTATCTATGTTATCAGCTGTGTGGAGTGAGTCATTGAGTGGCTGGATTATTCACGCACCTTCACAAATGGGGGGCCCGAGCACCTCGTTCATTTCAATGGTCTTTGAAGTAGGAATATCTTTTTAGAATCCTTAAATCTAAATCAAAAGGCTTTATTTATACAATAAATCAGAGGCTTGAGAATCCTTTGAGTTTCTTGGGGAGTTGAGGCGTGCAAATCGTGTTTTGTACCGTGTTGAGATATGTTGTGTGCAGTCATTGCTTTCTGTCTGCATTTTCTTTATGGCTTCAGTTCCTTGCTTGTTTTTGTTGCTTCTGTTGGGGAGATGATATTTTTGTGGGGGTCGTGTTTATTTGTTTTGTTCTGCTCTGCTGATTTATGGGAGCAGATCTGGGATGGTATTTTTGTAGGGGCCGTGTTTATTTGTTTTGTTCTGCTCTGATGATTTATGGGAGCAGATCTGGTAGTGATCCTGGCGTTTGGAAGAATCCGCTTTTGGCTTCCTGCATAATCTGTGGTTCTGCACTTGAGATTCCGTTTTGTTTCCTGTTTAATCCGTTTTGTAGCTTCCTGAATAGAATATGATTTTTTTTTTGAGGCAGTCCAACTCTATAAAAATGAGTTCGACATTTTGACATTGTCTGCAATGAGTTCCTTCATTTTAAATTGAACAAACAAACGGCTAACCTAACTGTTCAAGAAATAAATTACATATGCGTTGAGCTGAACAGTAGTGCGGAGAAAATTAGTATCACAACTGTGTTAGTAGAAGAAAATCAGAGTATATACCTGAAAAGGGACTGTTTTTCACTTCTTTATCTGCTTTAAACCTTTCCACATTCAGTGATAGCGGAAATATCATCACCCGTCTCTACTACCACTATGCCACTTCTAAATTAAAATGAGAAGGATGGTACTTTATATTGATAAACTGAATTTTTAGTTCTCCTTTGCCATGCAACATATTGTGCATGTGATGTCGATGACACTGTTCTTGGTTGATAGATGAACATCTGGTATTTTCTTAATGTTATTTTTAACTGGTTTGGGAAATGATATTAGGTAGCTTTTAAGTTTCATTGAGCATTTGTGCTTCCATCTTCCTAGAATTGAAAACATTAGCCATTTACGGTAACAAGTAGGGAGAGGAACATCTTCAAAATCTGAATTACATGAAAGGTAACTTCATAGGGTGAATCTTTAAGACAGTAATCCAAAACCTTGGTGAAATGTTGTTTGCAATAAAAACCATGCATGTTTTTTATTTCTGTTTGTTCCGACTCGTCTAGGTTTCCAAAGATAGTCCAAGAGGGAGTACATTTTTGGCATGCTGGACCATGTCATTAGGTATTTTCTATGCAGTGGTTGGAGCTCCATTTAAAGGAACACTCGAGTTGTTATTTTGTATCATCATCGAACCTAGCATCTGCAGAATTTGACAGTACAGATGTAATGAAACATCAACACTACTCTGCAGAATTTGACAAAAGATGAAAAGATGCAAGGAGACAACAACACTACTTTGCGGAATTTGAGATTGATAAAAATTTTGCGGAATTTGATAGAATAATGTTACATATTGCATCTTTAAACATGAACTAGGAATCAATATTTGACAACACACAATCAGATATAAGTAGAACACAAGCTGCTACTTGATGCAAGAACTTTTCTTTTTCCTCTTTTCTTTGTAACTGTAAATTAAGGAAATCATAATGAAAGTTGAAGAGAAATTCTTATCAAAATTCTTTAAGCTTCGTCTCTAACAACATAAAAAACCAGATTAAATCTGTTGACTGTGTCTCGGTTAATTTTTTTGTCCATAAATTACTTTTAAGCACTAAATTCATCTTTATAAATAAAAAAATTAGGCTATTGTCACATTTGTCACATCATTATTTACAAACAAGTGCATCAATAATATATTTTAATAGTAAAATTATAAGTTTTTTACGAAGATAATTACAAATTAAAATGAGAATTAAAGTGGCCTTTTTGTTTGAGTTTAAGTGGCTAATGAGTTTCACATAAAGTCAAATTGTTCGGGAGAATTCGAATTCCATTCCTAGATCCTCAATCTTATAGTTACCTCCTTTGATTTTTCAAGTTTTTGAAGCTCTACTCAAAACATAAAGAATGAAGTCTTACATAGTGCTCAGATCGCGTGAAATCGTGCCCCAATTTCCCAAAATTATGCCCTGATTTTCAATTCGTACACATTACAATTGAACGTTATCCAAAAATCATGACCCGATTCATACAAATTGTGTCTCGATTTTTGTCGAACCAAAACTTCCAATTGATCTAAACTAAAACCGTGCCACGATTTTTGCTGCACTTCATCCATCAGTTTTGAGAAAATTCTCAACACCTATATTTTCAAAGATTGATTCAAATTTAGCTTTGATGATTAAATCGGAAAAGATATTTTACTATCTCATAGTGATTGAAAACAAAGAGTTACTCCTTAACGAAGAACTGATGAATTTAATTTATAATATGTATTAAATACATCAATTATCAAATGAATACGTGATTTTTTTGTTTATGACATTGATCAAATGGAGTACAAGTAATAACAAATACTAACCATAGTCTACAAAATTTCTACAAAGAAAACGATGAACACTTGCTCATCTTGTTTTCCGAATTCGTTGTCAGTTACAACTTTCGGTCAATATTTATAAGCTAAGAAACTACTTTGTTAAATGAATAACCGATGAATAATAGTTTTTGCTTAAATATTGTTTGGGTCTCTCTATTTTCATTCACTCGCTAAATTGGTACCACCATTTTAAAATCACATAGTTTTGATCTCATTTATATATTTTTGAACTTAAAAATGGTGATATATCATATTTAAATTGAAGATTTTAATAGATTTTCTTGTAATTTATCATTTATGGATGTCGTTGATTATTCTACATCATTTATAAATCGGAGGGCCAATATTGTGAGTGGATGAAAAGTGCTTACGAAACATGGAACATTGAAGTGGTGGATCCAAAAGCATTCATGACATTAAACATGATTACTTACACATATTTTTTTCTTTTTGTGTTTCAATTCAAACTTAATTTAACAGATAAATATTTCATCATCAATATTATAAATCAAGTAATCGATCAATTTTATTTGAAATCAAAATTGAATAACACACCTGTAAACCCTAATTTTAAGAGTGTTGAATTTGGACGTATCAACTTAACATTAAACATCCACATACATACTTTTTAACTGAGTTTAATGAAAATAGAATAAAGATTGATATATTATGACTTAAAAACTAATTTATAACAAAAAAGAAACGTTATTATAATCATTTAATTTAAATGACCCCATATGCTATTTGACCAAACAAATACTAACCATATAGTCTACTTGTCATGATTCTCCCGCCGCAGGCTAGTTCGGTTTAGGGTTTATGATTCCAATTTGTTTTCAATTGTAGTAAGTCAAGCGCAATTTCTTTTCTTCTTCTATTTTTTTGTTGTTGTTGTGTGTTTTTCGATTGATTGTATAATCTTTTCAATTTTCTTACAGCTTAACGGTTACAATGGAGCAGAAATCAGTTGCTGCAACTGATGAGAAGGTGAGCAACACCTATATACCTGATGATATTGCCTTCTCCATTCTATCCAAATTGCCTCTTAAATCTTTTAAGCGTTTTGAATGTGTTCGCAAATCATGGTCTCTCTTGTCTGAAAACCATCATTTCATGAACATTTTCCGTAAGGATTTGGTATCCAATTCTCACCGTTGTTCTTATGACGAAGGTTCATCTCTCCTCCTCTTTGTTATTGAACACCATAAAAGAGCTTTGTATTATCATTTTGGTGAGAGGTTCGAGAATAAAATCAAATTAGATTTTTCAAATCCATTTCAAACATATAACTATTTTCGTATTCAAGGTAGTATTAATGGGACACTTTGTTTCCATCAAGATGAATACGATAGTTATGGAAGAACTATATTGTGCAACCCAATTACCCAAACAATCAAGCTCCTTCCACCCAGTGGGGATGAGTCGTCTATCACTAATAAAGATAAGGAAAACTTTGTTGATGTTTTTGTTACATCTCGTTTTCATGGATTTGGTTATGACCATGTTGTAAATGACTATAATGTCATTCGGTATGTAAAAGTATTTATAGCACCAGAACCATTATGTGACTACCCTGATGACTTCGAAGAAACTTTATCTTATCAGTTTGGCGATATTATTTTAGGGCCACTATGGGAGATATATAGCCTAAGGAGTAACTCATGGAAAGAACTTGATGTTGACATGCCGTTTTCTGATGATTGTACTGAAGGTACCCAAGTCTACATGGATGGTGTGTGTCATTGGTTGTGTGAAAAACATGAAGATAACCCCATTGGACCATGTTTGGTATCTTTTTACTTGAGCAATGAAGTGTCATACACAACACCCATACCCCCAGACGTAGATGACTGTTTTGATGTTAAAGCAAAGTGGATAAACTTGGTGGTGTTAAATGGGTCCATATCATTGATTTCATATCATGAAGAGACGACTTTTTTTCGTGTATCGATTTTGGGTCAACTCGGTTTCAAAGAATCATGGATCAAACTCTTCATGGTTGGACCTTTGCCTTGCGTTGAGCGTCCTATCAGAGTAGGGACAAAGGGGGAAATATTCTTCATAAGAAAAGATAAAGAAATAGCTTGGTTTGATTTGAGTACGCAAATGATCGAGGAGCTTGGTTATACAACAAAGAATCTTCATTGTAGAATAATAAATTACAAGGAAAGCATTCTTCCCTTTGAGGAATAAGCAATTTTTCTCTTTCACAACAAAAGTATATGATTGTGATTGTTGGGGATTTCACAATTATTGTCAAGTAAACAAAGAAACTACTTGATCTTGCTTTTGCATTTTTATGTTGAATGTTTACTCTCGTTTAGTTTTCAAACTTACCTTTCTTCTATATCAATAAAATGAAGATCATTTGCCTTTGTCGAATGACCTTTAGTTTAATGTATAAATAACTTATATATGGAAAACATTATATTCGGATGAGCAACAAAAGAGTTTTGGTAGAAATAACAGTTAGAGTTTTGGTTGAAACCACCTGGTTTCTCTTTCACCCGCGATGACACAACATGGTTGAGAGACGGTAGAAATCGGGCTTGAAAGTAGTGCAGGATTGAACTACTATGGTCCCTCTCCCCTTCTCTCCCTTCCTCTCACTGCTGGTTCCATTTATTGGTCTGATACTGTTGGACTATTTTTTGGTGTGATTTTCTGCTTAGTTTTGTGAGCAAGTTTTTGCAGCTTTGTTTAATATCGTGTGTTCTTTTCCTATTACTGTTGGATTGTTAGTGTGGGTGAAGCTTTTTATTTTTTACCGTCTTATCAGACATTTGTATTACGCATTCTTTGCACGGCCGTTGGCATAATGGCAGCCAAGACAGCCGAGTGCTTTTATAATTTGTGTGGTTTGCACTACCATTTTTAATAATTTAGTAAAGAATAAATTTGTGATTATTGAACATGATTACCATTTTTAAGTACCAATAATTTTGATACTAGCCTGTGAGTTCTTTAATGATTTAACAAAGAGCAAAGAAACAATGGCACAAACAGAATTGGTTTTGTTAGTTGAACTTACTATCAGTTGCATCAATTTTCTCAAAAATGCCTTTAGGAATCCAAATATCTTGCATAGAATAAGTGACAAAAAGAGTATCATTCTTGCCGCCAAAATGTGATAAATTGGGGAAACTACATTGAAAGACTGGTGATGTAAATTGGGGAAATCTTGCCGCCATTTTGTCCAAGACGTCATGTGAACTCTGAGATTTCACAATCTAAAAACAAAAACGGAACTCAAAATAAACTAGCAGTCTTGTGCGAATTTACTAAAGCTGATAAGAGTCTTTATAAGAATGGAGACATGAAGAAGATTACTAGATTTCAACTAAGCCGTCAAGCTTGAACAAGCGCAGTTTGTTAATTTCGATTTGGAATGCAAAAGAAAATAATTCTATGATTACTGGTTGAACTCTCTAGACCATCACCTAATATCACTGCCACAGCCCACAAAGTGTCTTTCAACGCGTACTTCACACTTACAGCTCAAAATGTTATTCGTGGAGCAATGGCAGGTTACAGTTGTTATAGATACCAGCCTTGACATAGATGATGAATCTATCTTGATTTTTCTTCGAGTATGAGTTAATAGCATCAGTAACGATCTTAAATTTGCCACCATCGTCCTTAACCATTATTGAATTGAGTTTAACTCCGCGTTCTGACATGAACAAAAGCTTACAATTAAAAAGAGAAAATCAAGTTGGTTAAACTATGCGATCCACCTCAAGAAGGTAGGGAGAGGCTCCATCGTTGGTCTTCTGGTTCCTGAAGGCATTAACCACTATCAGACTAGCAAAACTTGTTGAAACAAAGACAAAGTTTCTATTTATATTTTGTTGTTATAATATTTTTCTCCTCCGATTTGCTTTTACCTACTACTCAGGAGAATTGATAATGTACACTGAAGTTAGATGAGATATTTTTAGATTCCAAGTTTTTGATCCTTTTACATGTTATATAAAATAAGATTTGTTTTAATTTTATGGATTCATCTAATTTTTATGTGGTGAAAAGATTTGTCTACTTTTATATGTTGATCAACAATGATTCCCGTGAGCTTAGCTCAGTTGCTAAGGACAATGCATAATGTATGTAAGGTCTGAAATTCGAACCCCGCATACCAAAAAAAAACAATAAACTCTTTTTTTGGTCAAAAGAAAAACCATATGACATTAATAGAATAACATCATCACCTAAATATGTTTCTTGTATTAGTTTTGACAATATTATGATTTAACATCAAATGCATTTTAGTTAAAAAAACAAAAAAAAAACAAAATTTAGTCAATAAAAAAAGGGTAATTAATGTCAAAATAAAGGGGTAATTTCCTCTAAAAAGGATAATTTTTTATTTTGTAACTAAAATCTAATTCCTATCATTATTCATTTGTTCCGTCAACAATCTTAATTTAGCGTTATCATATGAGATTTTCTCCCAGTCTTGTCGTTTACGGCATCAAATACAATTAAAATAGTGTTTTTGACAAATTATAATCAAATTTAGTTTCGACAACTTTTTATTTATATTTTTTCTGAAAGGATTTTTTTTTCCTTTTGATATTGTTTTATTTAATTAGTGGGAGGGATAGAACAAAAGGTGTAAGGAGGTTTGGATCCAACTAAAAATTCTTTAAAACTAATACGAGAAACATATTTAATTCATGATTGATCAACGTATAAAAGTAGATAAATATTTTTCCTCAAATACAAATTTGAAGAATCAATAAAATTAAATCAAATCATCTTTTATATTACTTGTAAAATGGTCAAAAACATGAAATCTAGATATATTTCATCAAACCTAAGTGTTCATCAAATAATTCTCCCGAGTAGTAGGTAAAAACACATTCTAGGAGAAAATTATCATAACAACAAAAGATTAGTTGAAACTTCGTCTTTGTTTCAACAATTTTTGCTTATCTTACAATGGTTAATCCCTTCAGGAACCAGAAGATCAAAGCGGCGCTTGAAACCGACATAATATACCGTAAAAAGGGGAGGCTAAAGAAATTCTCGTAATACACTGGTTATAATGGCGGTTAACATTAACCACTGTAACAAAACCGCTAGAATATACGTGTTTTTCTTCAAATGTATAATATCAATACCACTGTTTTTCTTCAAAGAAGTTCAATTTTGAAATTTAATCATATGTAAAAGTGTAGACCTATTTCAATTTATAAAAAAAATTGTGAGACTCAATTTGATCATAGGCAAAAATAAAAGTACGATGGTTACAACTACAAAGAAATATGTTAAGACACTAAATGCCACCCGAAAATTATATCAAGACAGTTTTTTTTTTTTTTTTAAGGATATACTAAGACAGTTTAGTCACTGCTTGAACAACTAAAAAGAAATTGTTTTTAATTAATAATGATATCATTTTAATGAACAATAGGTTACTAACAATAATTAAAAACAAAAATAGTTTGGTCATTGATAATAATTGAAAAGGGACAAGTTTGATGCCAAAGTCAAGCATTGTGCTAACAGGTAGCAAATGAATCAGTATCGTGAAAATATGGTGTTCATACATATGAGGAGAAGATCTTTTATTTATAGTGTTGCTCCAAAGTGCTAAACTCTGAGCTATTTAACGGCTCAGGCTGGTCACAATCTGAGCTTTGTTTGGCGGAGTATATTATAGGCTCACTTTATTGTTCGAGGGGATGCACGGTGGTGTATTGGTTCATGTAGTTCTATTCCAATTCTGGATGAACTGTGACTTCTGGACACCGGTCATGTTGATGGTATTATTTTAGGCGCAAACCATGTTCGCATTTTTTCTGTTATTAGTTTGATTAACGCTTTGAAACCAAGAGTTGGTTCAGAAGGTATTCAGTGTCGACATTGCCTCTATTATTTTGAGGACGCCACTACTTGAACATGTTCCTGAGGACAAGTTGGTTTGGAAAGCTGAGAAACATGAGTTGTACTCTGTTAAAATCACTACCGACTTTGTGCGGAAGACTTGGTGACACCTCTCATATCAGAAGACCGGGTATTTGATCTTTTATTTGGTGTTTTACATTTCCAGCAAAAATCAAGAATCTAGTTTGGCGCATCTGTCGAGGGTGCCTGCCAGATAAGTGTGTTTAGTGCCAGACAAATTGTGTAAATATCACACGAGCAAACTGTGTCGAGGGTTCCACCAATGTAGTGTGAGCTTTGCAACGTTCAACATATGTGTCGGGGCTGCCTTCCACTCCCAGAATAAGAAACCGGAATGTTCTTGCTCTGCCAACCGAATCATTTCATGCTCGTTGGCAATGTCCACAATGTGGTCTCCTTAAATGTAACAATGATGTCTCTTTTTCTACTTAACTAGACAAAACATGTATTGGTATGTGTATAAGAGAAGAGGATGATGTTTTTTATTAGTATATGAGTAGACATTATTTCTCACTGATTTAAATTTAAATCAATGAGATTTAAATCAATGAGAAGTAATGTCTACACTCATAGACTAATATTGTGATTGGAATATCTTGCTATCTTAATTTTATATTTTGTGTTGTATTTGCTTTTAATGATTTTCAGATCTATTGAATATGAAACCATTTTAGTTAAATATTTTGGAAACAAATACCATTAAATATGAAATTCGGTCAAATGTTTATATACATCACAAAAATGGAAAGTTTGATGGACGAAATTGACAATTGCACTATATTGTAACAAGTACTAAAGTAATAAGTTTATATTTTTTCACATGGATTGTTGTTCAACTTAGTAATTAATAAAACTTATTTCAAAAAGCGAAAGTAATAAAAAGTGAATAGAATTGCAGAGTTGAATTGCTCTGCCCAATGCAAAATTAGGTTTTTGTGATTAAGATGATTAACAATAATTAGGGTTTCCTTGAATCCCCCTTCGTCTTTATTGGAATTATCTTTTTAGAAACCAAACAACTTATGCGGTGCATCATTGATTTAATGAATCCCAACCTTAAAACCTGCATGAGTTTCTTTAAATCTTTTGTGTAGGACGAACCAGAGTCATGTACTACGTTTTCCTAAAGAAAGGAGTAATGACAGAAAGAACTCAAAAAGCCAATGAACTGATAAAATTTTAGGTTGTCTGGGTCTACTTTAATCTTACGGATCAATCCTCAAGGTTACACACGAAGTTAACCAATTGATGAAACATTAATGAACGGACATAATCTAATTTAAGTCTTAGCACACTCAAAGCATAAACTGAATGAAAAACTTCATTAATAAATTCGAACAAATAAGAAGGGGTTCATCTTGGAACCCTAATCAAGAGGTTTAGTTGCTCATGGCAACATACATCACAAGAAAATAATAGAAAAACATACCCTAGAGTGAACAAAAGAAGGATGAATCCTGCCTTAGAACTCTAATTCTTGACCCTTACCTTCACTGTCAAAGGTTTCTTAATGAATAAAATAGTGTGCAGGGGTCTCTATTTATAGCATGAGGTTACTTAGGGTTTAAGAGAAGAAGACTGGACTTTATCTGCCAATCCAACTTGAAAAACAAGCAAAAAGTGGTTTTTACCCGCATCTAGGCGCCTGAGGCAAAAATGAATGATGTCCCAGGTGCAGGGGCACATGAGGCAGCCCCTCAGATGCGATTTCTTGTGTTTTTGTCCTATTTTCGATCGTTCTTCCGTCTGAAAACTCCTATGAACTTGAAATGAATTTTCTTCACTTTGTATTGTCTTCAAGAGCCTTCTGTGAACTTTTGATCTTCAATTCCATATCCTTGATCCTTCACGTGATGTCTTGATTTGTTGATTTACATGATTCCTCACTACAAAACACTTAAAACACCTGTGAAGTTGCATGATCTAGAATAAAACTGAATTACAACGACTTGAATGAAAAAAATACAATATGTTTCTTAAACCATTGACAACTCATCTAACTGTCATCTTACTTGTCTTCAAATGCAACAAAAAAGAACTAAAAACATAACCAAAATATCATATGATACTTTGTCATCAAAGGTAGATACATAAGTGTTCTTTTTTCATTTGTCCCTTACAAGATTTGAACATCTACAAGGTCAAAGTCTTACGACAAAGTTAATAAATCATAAGCTTTTTTAATTTTTTTTTATTGCATAATACATACTTTAATTGGTGATGTTTAGTTAATTTTTCTTATTCACATGGAGACTTTAACAATGTAACCTAAAGAAATTGAGTTCGAATCCACTTGGTATGATTGTGAAATAGTCATTAGTTTCACTTGAATCAAAACTTCCCAATCCCTCAATTCTACATTTTTTTTTCTTCATTTTGTTAATAGAAAAATACAATTCTAATTTTTCTAATGACTACAAGTTTAAGAATTAAAATCTATCTATATAATAAATTTGCCTTGAATTTAAATTCTTTCCATCAAATATTAGTATCATTTTCCTAGAATAAATTAAATAAAGGAAAAAACTTAGGTACAATTCCTTAGATGCTTTTCGTATGGTTCTTAACTAAATTCACCATGATTTCCTTAAATCCATAATTTTCTCAAAGTTTGTTATCTCCAAAAAAGTTGTATTTTTAGTTAAGAACCATACGAAAAGCACCTAAGGATTTGTACCTAAGTTTTGCCCTTAAATAAATACTATTTGTAACAACTCAATTTTTACTTGCGAAAAACAATGTGTCCGTCTTTCCGCTCTTTTTATAGCGTTACTATTTAAAAATTATGAACGGTGTTTTTTTTATAAAATTTTGATTTTGATTAAAAGTGTAAATATAAATACTTGTTACTTTCAAATTATAACAATTTTGCATTGTAACAAAAAAAAAATTATAGCAACCCAAATTAATCATGTTTATCTATTTCAATGACACCAATATTATAACAAAAAAATATAATATAAATTCTTATATTTTTAATGATACCAACATCAATCATTGTTACAGAAATATTGCTTGAAAGTATAATTAGAATAATGAAAAGTCAACCCAAAATCTTATATATTACTAGCGTTGACACCAATAGATTATAGATTACTAGCGTTGAGACAGATACTGCGTGACCATATGTGCGCTCTTCATATTGCGGTAATGTGTATAAATTATGAACAATAATATTTATGAAATTTTGATTTAAATTAATTTGATTTTGATTAAAATTGTAGGTATAAATAATATATATTTTGTACTTTCATATTGTAATAAACTATACTTTTCTTTTTCAATGATACCAACAATGTAACAAATATAATATCTTTAAAAAGAAATATAACAAATATAATATAAACTCCTATATTTTGGTTCTTCTTTCCTCAATATAACAAATATTGTAACAAATTCTTCCGCGTG
>Ga0315913_1008563_pt1 | contig 12109 bp, 4 predicted proteins | sample MpolsnodulesMG_FD_207736 | JGI IMG/M metagenome (GOLD analysis project Ga0315913, IMG submission 207736) | Medicago polymorpha root nodule microbial communities from Los Angeles, California, United States - small nodules | ecosystem: Host-associated > Plants > Roots > Nodule | place: USA... | reverse complement strand
AAAAAAATTAATCGATCAAAATAAAACTTAAAAATAATTTATCTCGAGACCTCATTGTTTATGGGATATGTTGATGAATTCTTTCAAATGGATTTTTCTCAAATTTTTTCAAGCTACGCCATTAAACATGATAGAGAAAAGAAGATATAGAATTATAAAGAAAAGAAGATATTGGGTATGTAGTTAATGTAACAATTGATTAAAACTGTGACAATTAGACTTAAGAGAATCCATTCCCCCATTTGCATGAAGTGGTATGCAATTTCAAATACTATTTACTAAGGAAAATTGGAATTTTCCGACCACATTTTCTCAGGAACTAAAATATATTAGCAAAATAGTGAGTTGAAGTATCTTGAGAGTGTTCTTAGAAAATTAAGCATGCTTGAGGAATCATTTCCTCAGAACGTCCTCAGAACGCATACATCAGGTGTGACTATGATATAAGCATGCATTAAGCGAAAACATTTCTTAGGTCAACTAACTCATAATACATACTACTTTGTCCTCTATTATAAAAATAAATAATGTATCGGTGTATATTAGGAACTAGATACGTCATTTATTGAATTAACTTAAAAAGTGAACCTTATCTTATGTGTGAGAACTTTTCATCCTTGGAACACATTTCCATTTGACATTCGAGTCACTACTCATTTTCTGATGGATTTTGTGAGAAAAATAAAGATTTTCTATGTAAATGGAATTTGTAGCTTATAATGTTTAAAATAAATGATAAACCATGATAAATAAAACATATAGAGAAGACATATTGTGTTAGTGCCAGCGGTAATATATTGGGTTTGGGGTACTACATTAAATGAAAGATTGAGTTGGAAAAACACCACCAAAAGAGAAAGATGTTTTTTGTTTCTCTCATAAGCAAACACATGTGAAACTAACCTGGTCATTTGGTGTAAAATCAAATTTTAAAAAGAAATTAAATGAAAGTTTATAACCATTCGTGTGCTTTGTATGAACATTGTTGTCGTACATTTAAGCATTTTTCATATTGGTATATTACTTGTGTCGGAAAACATCACATTTTTATTCTCATCAATTAAACCACTTGATGTTGATAGACAAAAATACACGTTTAATAATATTTGCGGATTCAAAAAAAAAAGATAGACAAAAATACACAAAATAAAGTTACTACTAAAAGTTAAAAGTCATTAGTCGGTTTTATTAATCATTTGTCTTCGCGGTCGTTATTACCTCATGCGCTTGCAAGGGATGCCACGTTACTAGCTAGTCACGCCGTTTATTATGATATACCCAATTGTATTGAATCCCTTATTATTAATGAAATGCTATAAGCAAATTTCTCTAAAAAAAAAAAGATAGAGACGAAATGTGTGTGGAAATCATGTCATGATGCTAAGATTGAGAAATTTTGATCACAGAGCCTCAACCCATCTCGCTCATATTCACAATTAAAAAAACAAAAATTAGTGAGGGAAATTTAGTGAAGGAAAACATAAAATTCCTCTCTAATTCCGTCACTAAATTTTGCAACCAAAGAATTTGTGAGGGATTTTAATTTTTCCATCACTAATTTCCCTCCCTAATTTTGATTTTCCCAGTATGATCATAGTCACATAATTATCTTGACATGGTGTGAATTGGTTCCGGTACTTATGCGAATTGGTTTGCACTTCGCACAAATTCCCGCTACAAATTTAACATTTGCATAAGGACGTGTATATGACCTTTAACATTTGCCTAATGATTTTTCTTTTAACATTTCCCTAGTGACAAATTTTAATATTTGTCTAGTACATACATAACATGTATATAACCTTTAAATCTCCTTAAAAATAGTTGTAAAATCATTATTAATGTCACTTTAATTGATGATAATTTATCTCTTCTCCAATCACTTTTTAAAAAATGCAAAATGGTGACTCGGATACTAACAGGATCAATCTTATTTTTTACTACCTCTTACGACTTCGATAATATTCCCGTGTATTGTCAATGAGTTTCTTGAGTAAAAAAGAGAGTATATAAATTGAAGTAAAACAAGTACAATTCTTAACAAATCCATCACAAAACATAATTGATTGACCAACATAGAAACCCAATGAATTAGACCAAACTAGAGAATAGAAAGAAAAAAAATACTAATCTAGGAACATTTTGATCCTTTTGTGTATCAAACTAAGCTTTCTTTGGCAAAGCAAATGAAGAGAAAATTGATGCTATGGCTGTGGTCAGAAATCCAAATAGAAGAAGACTAGCAGAAGCATTAGCCTTTCCAAAGAATGAGTTTAAGGGAAGATCATCTGCTTTGAAGAACCTATGCAAATCTTCTGTGGCACCAAATCCAGCAGCTGAACCGGAAAGTAGAAAGTATGATATAATCTGTCCAAGGAAAAAACAAATGTTGTTTAAAATGACAATATACTGAGATAAAAAAAAAACATATAGGGTAAATTATGTTTTGTTTATTTAACTTAATTTTAAATTTCACTTTAGTTCCTTAAAATATTTTGTTACATTTTGGCCAAGTTATAAATATTAATCATTTTATTATAAAAGCAACCACACTGAGTCACTGTGATGCTAACATATGCATCGTGATATCAAACACACACTTAATCTCTAAGTTTTCCGTTTCATTTTTGTCTTTGCAATTATAAACATTACAAATTTTGATCTCTTAAGTTACAAATATTACACATTTTAGTGATTTCTATTGTTGTCTAAGGTTTGTAATTTAAGGGATCAAAGTGTTCATTTTTATAACTTAAAAACCAAAAGTGTAATTTAACTAAACATATATCATATAAAATCATTTCAAATATACTTGAAGACTTGTTATGAGATGTTCATGTACCTTATCACCATAAAAATCAAACTTATAGCCTGCGCCACCATTTAATACACGATTTCCTGATACCACACTGAAAATTGAAAGTGCCATTTGCAAACAATTGTATGCAAACCCAATTACTATTGCCGAGAGCATGTATCTACATTTCCAAAATTGTAGCTAGTTAGTATAGAAAATATGAAGGAAAAAAATATAGAAGGAAAAAACAAAACTATACATGATTTTTCTAGATTAATTAATTAAGGGTTAATATATGTTTACCTCCGTAATATTAGCATTTTGTTTTACCTTCCTATAAATATATTTTTTAGATTCCAAACTTGTCATTTGAAGATTTTTTGGTTTTGGATCTTCATAAATTTTGATTGGAAAAAATCGATGATATGGCAGAGAGTAAACAAAAATTCGCTCAAATTATAGGGTACAAAAATATCTTAATTTTTAAAAATTTATGCAGAAGGTCCAAAACCAAAAAATCATCAAATTACAGGATTAGAATCTAAAAAAATGATTTTACAAGAGTATAAAGTAGGAATCGCTAATACTACAGGTAAACATATATTAACCCATTAAATAATGTAAGCCACTACTATGATTTTATTCATAATAAGATAGTAGTCATATGCTCACCTATAAGCATGGATATCTTTGAACTTAAGTTCAGATTCCCCATCTAAAGTTTCCTTTGTTAAGACAATGACTATGAAAGCAATGAGAAGGAACACAAATGTTAACACCCTCAAAAGGAGGAGGACAGTTCTTGAAACTGCTGAACTTGAGGGTGCACTGGTAGTAGCAGCGGTAGTAGTATTTGTGTTAGTCTCCATCTCAAAATCCTTTAATTCTTATTACTAAAATAAAAACTTTGTTTCTTTGTAGAAATGTGATGTACTTTGTGGCCTTTTATAACATGAAATTTTGCAAAATTAATTAACCAAGATATGATCAATGTCAACTTGCCAAGTAGATAAACAGAATGATTCCGAATAAAATAAAAATGGATGACTTTGAATATAGTGGCATCACAACATGTCCATTGTATTGACTTAGAATTAATATGTGGTTGCTTAATTTTTTTTTTAAGAAAGCTCAATTTTTGATACATTGACTTTGCATTGGTTGACCATTAACTAGTTACTACACAACTTCGATAATATATCACTTTTTTTTTATAGATTGTCCTGCAGATTCGGGAATCTTGTAATCTATTTTTATTGAAGGATTCAACATCTTTTTAAAGCATTTTGCATGACAGAAAAATAGCTACGTACTATTGATCATTCACAGTTAATGGTCAAGTCAACCAATGATTTGCAATATTGTCTGAGAAGAAGGGGATTCTCTCGAGTGAATTTTTCATCGGATACAGTCCAATGTCAATCTCTATCGTTGAATGGTTATTTAATAATTTTGACAAAGTCAATTATAGAAAAATGTGGGGTTGTTATTCCACTGCACTCTTCTAGAGAGGATCTTCTCCTGTCTCGGACTTATGTTTAGTGCTTCTTTCGTTTCACATTATGTGTCCTTTTTCATTTTGCTAAAACTCAAACGACAAATGTAATGTGAGACGGAAGGAGTATCGTCAAGGGAGCTCTATCTTTCTTAAACACTCTTTTAGGCAGAATTCGACTATTGATTTGCAATAGTGTGACACTGTTCCTTTCCTGTAGACTCGATTATTATTGACAAGGGAGTTGTGTTTTTTCCTCTTAAATGAGTTTATCCAATTAGTTACGTATATGATCTGTATAATTTGACTTTTCAATACTCACGTTCTTGGACACAAATTTGAAGACTTGGATTACCGTCGTGAGCTACCTATTTTTTGTATGGGACAAAATTAATGGTCAATTTATTGGAGAAAGGTTAAATTATTATTAGTAGTACGAATTGTACCCTCTGAACCTCCTTTTAACATTCATTTGACCAACATTCTTTCGAAAAAACAAAACCTTCATTTGACCAACATCTCAATTTATATTACTGGGCTACATTTTTTTTTTATAATGAGGTAATCTACGTAGTTAAACCTTACATATTAATTCATTGACTCTACATTGACTGACCATTCACCCATTCACTATTTAACTAGAAGCAATGATAGGTTGACACTTTTAATGTTATACCTCTTTATACCACTCTAAAAATTTAAGTTGACCAAATATATGATCTATGTGACCATATTTTTTTAGTTGTGTGATCACTATTTTTCCATTATTTATTTGGTTAACTAAGTGAAAAAATAGTGGTCACGCGTATTTTAGCTGCATGACCATATTTTTCAGCTTCTGAACGTGGTCACGTAATTGAAAAATATGGTCATACAGATTATATATTTGATTAATTAATATTTTTTAGAGTAATAAAAAGGAATGTACACATTAAAAGTGTTGATCTATCTTTATTCTTAACCCTTAGCTGTAACATTGATTGGCCATTCACTGGTCTTTACATTATTGTTACTTCGTCGGTAGGTCAACTTTTTTAGTCGGTCAACAAAATAAGAAACAAAGTTTCTTCTTAAAATTTAAAGCCGAATAGCACAATTGTCGTAAAACTATTTTTTTTTTTTGACAAAATTGTCGTGAAACTTAATTGTCGACTTAATTTTATAATCCTTATAAAAACTTAATTTTATATTAACAAAAATGTTTTTCGGGTATTCTTAGTATCAAGCTAGATTCTTTTTTGTTTAACACCACCAAAGAAGATTCTTTTTTGTTTACATAAGAGAAAACAAAGAAGGAAAAAAAAAAAAGCAAAAGGAGAAAAAACTGGTCCTTAACCAAACCGATGAGAAAAAACTGGTTCTTTAGTGTTCTCATCTCTGATTCATTCCATAGTAGACTGAGTCGATATCATTTGTTTTAACAAACAACTCCTCTAGTGATACTCAATGTTCAGTCACTGGTCGCTTTAAGACTCGTCTTAAGGATGTTCTATTTTATATCTTGTACCATTCAAGTATGATATGATACTTCTCATTTGTATCTTGTATCATTCAAGTACAATATAATATGATACTTCTCATAATGTAATTTTAGAGTCATAATCTTCTTAAGGCACCTCATGACTCTTTCAATAGCATGGAAATGCTTCTCATCCGTCTACTAGTAAACTTGAACAAAAGTTTCACTACGTGGCCAACGTCGAGTCTAATACATTCACAGACATACCTAAAGACTGTCAATGATGCTCACATATTTTATTTGTCTAACACCATCTCAAGTGTTGTTGAAAATTTTTACACTTGGATCATAAGGTGTGCTTGCAAGTTTACAGTCAAATAATTACATTTCCTTAAGATATTATCAACTTTGTGAGATTCATCAGAAAAGTTCTCTTTTATGATCTAGTAATCTTGAAACCAAGCATTACTTCAACTTCTAGGTCTTTCTTATCAATGTTGTTAATAAACAATGATTTCACATAATTCATATGATCGTTCAAATATTATTTCCATGTTTGTGGTAAATATATTTGTCACTTTCATTCACTTTATACTCATTCGATAGCATTAGAATGTCAAATTTTTTATGTCATTCCTTAAGAGTTTATTTTAGACCTCACAAAGAATTATCTAACTTACAATCCTTGTTTCCTTGTTCATGAATCACAAAACTTTCAGGTTGTTCCATATAGATTTCTTCTTCTAGTTCACCATTTAAAAAGGCAAATTTCACATCCATTTGGAGTACTATCGAGTTATGAACAACGGCTAAAGGGACTAGTACTCTTATGGATATGATTCTAATGACTGGTGAATGAGTATCGAAGAAGTCTATATTTTTCTCTCTGTCTAAAACCTTTACCTACAAGGAGAGCCTTGTATTCATCAACTGTCCCATCAGGTTTTAGTTTCCTTTTCCAAAATCCAAATACAACCGATTGATTTTGCAACTATGAGGCAAGTCAACCAAGTGTCATGTTTTGCTAAACTCTAGAAAATCCATTTCATCGTTTATTTCTTCTTGCCATAATTCAGCATCCAATGAGGATATAGCTTCTTTAAGGCTTAATGGATCTTCTTCCAATGTATAAACCATGCTCATACTCTTTAGCAATTCTAGCTTTCTTACCTCCTCGAGGTTCTATAACATCTCGTACGATGTTTTCATAACTATTTCTGATTACTAAAATGTGATCAGATATAGTGCCCCCACTAGTTCTTAATTTTTCAAAGGGAATTTATTTTGCCCATATTAATGTCGTGCTCCCACTAGCGCCCCCACTAGTGCCCCACTATTCTTTATTTAAAGAGGTAAATATTTACATAGAAATCAGCATCGTTTTATTCTATGATCACTTTAGCATTTAGGTCATAAAACCTATATGTTTTGATATTTATAACATACCTGATGAATGCACATTCATAGGCTCTACTAGTGAGTTCAACTCTCTTGTGGTCCAGAATCCAAATATAATCTAGACAATCCAAGTTCAAACAATAAGACAAGTTGGGTTGTCTTTTCTTCAAAAATTTCTTAATAAGAATTTTTGTTCTTAGACTTTGGTACTCTATCCAACATAAATTTCAATTTTCATTATAGAAATTGAACATATTAAGCGTATCAATTTTATTTTTTAAAATTCACAATCATCAATATGATAAAATATTATTTTATCATTTCTAATTTATGTGCCATCAAGTTCGCACATGTCATCATTAAATATAATAAAACAAAGTAAGTTCTTTAGCAAGTTTGCCACTTGACAGCTTTTGAGAGCCTTTGCTATTTTAAAATCATCTATAATTGGAAATATTTCTTTAATTCTTTATTTTTTATTTTTTCAATTATATAATTAATGTATTATAACTAATTTAATTTTTTAGTTTTTTAAACCAGCTTTTTAATGAAATTTCGATGAGAAAACGGTGGTTCTAGATGGAACATTGAACCTCTTCCCCCTTTGGTCAAATTTCGATTTCTCTTCCCCTTCGATTTCTTTCCTTCCACTGCGCCTCTCATTATTTTCTCACAATTTCCAATCACCTCATCAATGTTATTTCTTCAGTCAAACCATCTCCATTGCAATTGATTCTCAACAAGGATTTTTTGTGTTTTTCTAAATCTATTTTATGTTTCAAAATTTTGTTTTGATTCTGTTTCTAACAAATTTATGTTTAAATATTTCTAGGGAGACAAGATTTAAGGTTCAGTTAGAAAAGCTCTGATGTTTCAATTTGAGAATAATTTAAGAATATCTGGTCTTCTGATGTTGCCTCTAATACATACTGGTTATTTCTGGATAGCGTATTTATATATCGATTATTCTCTGTTACATTGTTTAGTTTGAATTTATAGATAATCCAGTTTATTTTAAACTGCAGTTCTGCACTCCAGATATGCAATAATCCCTGTCATGCATTTTTTCTCTTCTATGCTTCTAACATTCTTTATCTCATTATAATATATTGTGTTTTCTTACAACTCTTGGGGCTTCAATATCTCTTAATTTTCTTCAGTCTTATTCTGGCGCTTGCGTGTTGTCAAAATCAAAGTACAATGCATCATCCTAACGCTGAATGTCAATTTAGTTTCGTATGATTCTTAACAGTCTCTTTTCTTATTGATATACCAATATTGTTCATGGAACTAAATATCATCTTTGTGTCTTTTCCCACAAGAATGCATATTATACATGTCTCTCTTTAAGTCTAAGTCAACTATGTCTTATTCAATACAAAATTAAATACCACTATTTATGTGGGTATTTAAAATTAAATATCATTATTTAAACACTACTAATGTATGTATTCTATTTTATGTGAGACCTCCACACTCTATTTTTTCAATTCACACACCACTAGATCAAAGTTTAATTACTTGGTGTTTAATCTTCCAACCTTCTAATTTATTTCCATCTTCACACCAATGTTCCAACAGATAGTAATAACTAACTACGAAGAAAACATCCAAAAGACGAAGAACACAAGCGATTATGCACGAAAAAATCTGCCCCTGGGTGTACAAAGTTACACTTGTGTGCCCCATGGCATTTTCCATGCGCCCTCGGGTGCGCAAAAAAGCACCTATGTGCCTCCCCAAGTGTGGTCTGGGGGCTCCAGGTGTGTTATTTCGGGTAATAAATTCTTTTTGCTACTTTTTGGTGGAAAAATCACAATTTTAAGGCACAAAGCCATGTGGAAACATAGCCAATAAATACAACTCCTTTCATTCGTAATTTTTCATTCAAACGAAGCGGTTCAAGAGGAAGACAAACACAAGGAGCTTCAAGGGAGGAGTCTTTCTCCTCACTCTAAGTTTCTAGGTTATGTTTTATTTCTTTAGTAATTTGTATTTAATTACCATGAGTAACTAAATCCTATGTGGTAGGGTTCTAAGATGAACCTCTATTTTATTTTGTTGGATTATTTAATTTATGTCTTTTTATTTAGTTATTTTATGTGTCTTGTGTAATTTTATTATGCGAAGTACGTGATTCTTTCACATGACCTAGGACACACCTCCTATAACAGTAATTTACTAGATTAAAGAAGTGAGATACCTAATATAACGGTGAATTACCCGAATTAGGAAGTATTTAAGATAATGGTGGACAACCACTCGAATTAGGGAAAATGTCTTAACTAGGAACACTGTGGCTGAACCTACGCACCTAGAATAGTATAATCACCCTTTTATCCTTGGTAAGGTAGACGAGATAGGGCTGCTCGTTTGTAGAACTACCAAGAGGAAGAGTATGTTGATGTACTTCTAAGATTCATAGATGAGGGAACCTCTAGGATAAATTTAAGAACTCTAGTTTAAGTCTATGCCTCAATTACCTCTGAGAGAGTAAGACGCCACACTACAAACTACGAGTGCATACGAAACCACTTTAGGATTGACGAACCTACAACCGTATAATGCCTTAACCCACACGTTAATCTGGTGCAACTCAACAGTTGGAGGGGATAAAATCCCACGAACTCATCACCTAAATGGTTACCACCAATTCCTGAATAGACTAACTGTTACTTAACAAGTAAATAGAGGGGATTCGAAGAATCATATACACCGCTAACATTCTACAATAAAAAACATGTTACTTCTAAACTCTTACTCTGAGCAAATAGACCAAATTGCAAAAACTTCCCCCTCATCTTTTATTTAATTGTTTTCTGTTTAAAATAAGTAATGTGAATTGTCTAATTCAAACGACAATCGTTGTAGATATGATACTCTACTTATCACTTTGAACCAAACATGGTATATTTGACAACTATCCCATTATCCTAAAGAAAGGATATTAATTTGTCCCTTTCAGCACAAGGACATCCTTGTTTCCTACTGCCTCTTACGACTTTGATATTGTTCCCTATATATTACTAATTTGATCACTGATGAAATGCAATGCGTTTTCTTGAATACAAAAAAGTGCATATAACTTTGAAGTAAAGCAAGAGGCATTCATCCATTCTATTAAAAAAATCAAAATAAGAGCAACTCTTAAGATATAAAACTTAAAAGAAAAGAAGGAAGATACAAATCCATTGCAAACGAAATTAGAGAAGTGAAAATAAAATAGTAATCTAGAAGCATAAATCATTAAGTGCATACAGCAATGCTTTCACTAAAGCAAATGAGATGAAAATTAATGCTATTTAGCTCTTTTTGGCAAAGCAAATGAAGTGAAAATTGATGCTATTGCTGTAGTGAGAAATCCTAAAAGAAGAAGGCTAGTTGAGGCATTAGCCTTTTCAAAGAATGAGTTCAAGGGCAGTTCTCCTGCTTTCAAGATTCTATGTAGATCTTGTGAAGCACCAAATCCAGCAGCTGAACCGGAAAGTAGAAAGTATGATATAATCTGCCCAATAAAAGAACCAAATGTTATATAATGAAACATACATTGAGAACAAAAACATATAGACTAAATAATGCTTTTGGTATTATTTTTAAGTTTCATCTTGTTCCCTAATTTTTATGTATCTTAAAAGTTACAAAGCTTAGACAATTTTTTTCTTTCATTTTCGTCCTTTTAAGTTATAAATAAACAATAGTCCCCTACAAAAAAGTTATAAACATTTGTCCGTAAAGTTACAAATCTTAGACACCATGAATCTTATTAAGAGACTAAAATAAAACGAAAATAGTTAAATGGTTAAAGTGTCTGGCTTTTTTGTAATTTAAGAGACCAACATAAATATTTTCAAAAATAGGGCTTTTGTAATTTAAATTGAAAATAACTCAAAATGTAATTTTTTATGTAAACTAAAAATGTAATTTAACCAAACATATATAATATAGGGAATATTATTCCATATACACTTTTTTTTTTATCAAACATATATTTTTAAGACTTGTTATGACATGTTTGTGTACCTTGTCACCAAAAAAATCAAACATATAGCCTCCATCACCACTTAATACACGATTTCCTGTGACCACGGTGAAGATTGAAAGTGCCATTTGAAGAAGGTTGTATGCAAACCCAATTACAATTGTGGAGATCATGTATCTACATTTACAAAATTGTACCAAGTTAATAAAGAAGGAAAGAACAGAACTATATATGATTTTTCTATATTAATTCATTTGAACCACTATGATTTTATCAATAATTTTTTCGTAGCCATATTATAGGATTGATTAGTATATAGAAGGCCTCTTCCATAAAAAAGCACAGTAAACGCATCCATACACACTTCAGGTATACCCTCGTCCCTCAACATATTGTAAAATTACAAGGCCAAACGTCAGGGCTTGTTGACTATAAAATTAATGTTTGATATTCATATACTTTATAAAGGTTTATACACACGTCGCTAGCAAATACCAAAAATTGTCACCTATTTTTGCATTGGACAATCATTTTATGTAGTTATCTCACCTCATAGGAAGATTTACAGGTAGTTGTTTTATATATTAAAAAATATTTACATATAGTTGACGCCTAAGACAAAGTGTGGACCTAAAACAAGACCTCTACATTTTGTCCAAAACAAGGCATTTAAAAAGGAAGGGTTTGGCTGACTATTATATCTCTTTTCTTATTACATCATAATCTATCGCATAAATACCTCTCTCAAGGTGTATACACCTTTGGGTTGTCCAAAAAACAATTTCATTATAGGGTATTTGAAGTCTTTGGCAGTATTTGGGGCCTACTTATGAATTGGCTTGGAATTCATTCATTTAACCCATTGTATTTTTTTTTTGGTCATCTTGTGCAATTCGATAATCGGGGTGACAGTTCCAGAACTATTTGGTCTTCGTTACATATAATTTGATTAGTTTTGTTTAGATTCTATGGAAGGAAAGT
>Ga0315913_1008562_pt1 | contig 12110 bp, 8 predicted proteins | sample MpolsnodulesMG_FD_207736 | JGI IMG/M metagenome (GOLD analysis project Ga0315913, IMG submission 207736) | Medicago polymorpha root nodule microbial communities from Los Angeles, California, United States - small nodules | ecosystem: Host-associated > Plants > Roots > Nodule | place: USA... | reverse complement strand
AGGCAGGGAGGTTGGTGGTTGGGGGCCGGAGTGTTTCTTCTTGGTGGAGGGAGATTGTAAAAATTAGAGATGGTTTTGGGGAGGTTGGGGGAGGGTGGTTCGCAGAGGGTGTTTCGTGTCAGATGGGGATGGAGTAAACACTTTCTTTTGTTATGACCGGTGGTTAGGTGAGACTCCTTTATGTGTGCGGTTCAGCCGCTATTGAGTTATCCTTAAATAAGTCGTGCTCGGTCGCCACTATGTCTCACTTGGGTTGGGAGGTTGGAGGAGATGCTTGGAGGTGGAAGAGGAGGTTGTGGGTGTGGGAGGAGGATTTTGTAGTAGAGTGTAAGACTTTAGTTCACAGTGTTGTTTTGTAGCCTAATATTTCAGATCAGTTGCACTGGCTTCCTGACATTGACAAGGGTTATACAGTGCGCTCCGGTTATCAACTTCTAACTTCTCACGATTCAGTGACGGTGGGTACTTCGGAAGACCTTGTTTTACCTTCATGACAGGTTGCCTACAAAGTCTAATTTATTGAATTGCGGCGTTTTACCTTCTGAGGAAGTCATCTGCTCAGCCGTTTGTGGTCAGGCTGAGACGACCTCTCACCTCTTTTTACATTGTGACACTTATGCATCGATGTGGCAGCTGGTTCGATCCTGGTTAGGTGTTTCAGGCGTGAATCCCCCAAGTCTTCATGAGCATTTTTTTCCAGTTTACTCATTACTTAGGTGGAATGAAGGTTTGTCGATCTTTCCTACAGTTGTTGTGGCTTTTGTGCGTTTGGTTAATATGGACTGATAGAAATAACAAGTTATTTAATAATTTCCAAATCTCCCTGTCTGAGCTTTTGGAAAAAGTTAAGTATCATTCTTATTGGTGGTTGAAGGCTAATAGCACCATTTTTGCGTACGGTAGTCAGAGATGGTGGTCGGACCCGTTAACATGTTTGGGTATCAGCTAGTCATGCTTTGGTTTTTCGTTGTAACTGATTGACTCTTTGTTCTTTTTGAGTGGTCTCTTTAGCACACCTTATGCTAACGAATGACTCAGTGTTTTTGTTAATATAATCTATTTTTTATTCTTAAAAAAAAAAAAAAAAAACCAAAAAGATGATATATCTAATATAATCAGAATTCACACAAGGTTTGTAGTCAACCCGTTTTTTTATTCACAGTGATGCATATATAGTACAATAGTATGTTATTAATATATTACTATAGAAGTAACATGAGACTCCTGAAGGTTACTTGAAGTATCACATAAATAGTTTCAATTAAGTAGCTCTTCAATCATCTGCATGGTAACAATATCTTCTTCATACTCTATCCCATTTTTCTCAGCACAATCACCAACAATTGTACTATTAGGTGCTGATCTTTCTGATGATGACACATAATTTGATTCATGACTATCTTCATGTTTTTTTCCAAGCTCCACCCTTAAGATCCAATTAGAGTCAGAATGTGATCCTGCTCCTTTTTGCCACACTCCTATGTGAGAATTATCAGCATCAAGCCTCAAACAAGTGAGCGATTGAGATTGTTTTTGACAACATTTTGTAAGCTTTTGTTTAAGGAGATCAGAAAGAGCATTTGAAGAGAGGAAAGAGTTATTATTATCATCACAATTTGGAGTTATGGCATTGGCATCTTCAGTTTGATCCTTTGGTATAGGGAAATTGGTTTTGGCATTTTTTCCATTCATCAATATGGCTGCTTGATCATATGCTCTGGCTGCAGCTTCTGCTGTCTCAAATGTACCTAGCCATACCCTTCTCTTCCTGTTTAATAGATACATATAGATGTAATTAGAATTTTTAGATAATCCATCATAAGCAAGTTTTATTTCTTACACAAATTTCTAGAGTATTGCTACCATAATATATGTAAGTTTAACAATAAACCAATGCATTTAAGTTACACTACACTAAAATCTTTAAACCACAATCAAAGTTTTAAATCACGGTGACAAAACCAAATGATCGAATTCAAGTGTTCAATGAACTCTAGTTATGGACAAATTATTTAGGAAAACGCAGGTTCAAATTTTGACTAGAAAAATCACATCTTTAATATTGTGTGATGCAAACTATGTGGTCTCAACCACAATCACCAAAAACTTTAATATTGCATGTCAACTTGTAGTCTCTGACAATGTTTGAAATTGAAAATCAATCATAGTCACAATATTATTTCTGAAACTTGACTTGAGTCTATCTCAACTCCACAAAAATGATTTGTAAAGTGAGAAATATGTACATCACTTATAACCACTATTCAAATCATATTATCATTTAATAGTATCTCCGTCCTTAAATATAAGATCATTTTTAGAAATTTTCTTGTCATTTTCTATATGATCCTCTTTAAACTTTCAATTACATTATTTTGTATTTTTTTTCCTACAACCAACAATAAATACTATATATGATGAGAACATAAACTAATTTCCTCTCTTCAATTATATCAATTTTTATAGAATTATCATTACGAAACATTTTCTTAATTCTCGTGATTTAGTCAACAAAATCATATAGTATTTAAGACGGAGGTAGTATTAAACTTGTAAAAAAAACTTTTAAATTATTTACATTGGAACACTAGCAATATAAAAGTGAGAAGGAGTGGGGGAGGAAATTATGACAGTTCATACATGCATGTGGTGTGAGAATTATGAAAATAACGACATTATAATAACGTATTGCATGCATTAGTATAATGAAACTATAGTGTTTGAGAAGTAGATTACAGTAAAGGGTGACGAATTTCTGAGACCCATGATCCCCACTGTCGTTGTCTAACTCCTCTGAACTTGTTACGTTGTACCATGCTGCCTAATGCCTTTGAATCTGCAGAAAGAAAGAGTGGTTACAAAGAACTTAGTACGAATGAATGAATGTATATGAAATTAATATGAGTTGAGGTTGAGGGGAAATATATAGTACAATGCCAAATGTGGAACATATACTTAGTTTGTGATACACCTCCTTGCGAGACTTATTATATAGATCGTCGGTGGAATATTGGTTGGAAGTAGAATTGAAGATGGAAAATTGTTTGAACTAGTCCAATCATAGGTTAAAACATTTGTATAAAGTCTTTGCGTGAATCATGTAAATAATATAATGTATTAAGAAAAATTATGAACCAATGGAATGTTGTTCAGTGGAATAACTAGTCCATTTTCTTAATTCGATGTTTTTGTTCACAACTTATATGTATATACTTGAGTATTTCTTTTGAAATATTTGGACATACAGGTGCATTAAAAGTTTCAGCTGCACAAGTTTGACATGTCACTAGCTTCCAAAGGCAACTTCAATAAATGAGAAACTATAGTTGGCATTTTTCTATCCACAAAAGTAACAGCACAAGGCTTGCTGTTCTATAAAAGAAAAACAAGATTTTCTTAGGAATGTGTATCCAACAATAAAAATTTATTGTGTCACGTTTCCATGTTTTCATCCTCTCTTTAAATAATAGTATAATAAATAGGGAAACAACTTAAAACAAGTCGTCCTTATAATAGTGTTTGTATTAGAATCATTGCACTATCACCATGTAAAAATAAAATATTGTTGACTGAATTGGGAGAATCAATAGTTGTTAGTAATCAATGTATCAAGAAGGGGAAGATCATATAAATGAGAAAGATCTCCTAAAAGAAAAATAATATAAATAAGAAAGATAGAGAACATAATGATATTCATGAAATTGCATATTGAAAAACATGCTGAATACACAAATTAAACTATATTTACATAGAGCTTATGAACGATATGAATAACTATCTTACTAGATAACAACCGTAACTTACTCTTAAAGAAGATGTAACTAACTTCTAACAGAGATGTAACTAGTTCACTAATCATGAAACTAATTTTATATTCACTAGCGAAAAGACGGGTACTCACGTACTCGTCTTTCCACTCTTTTTATTGTGTTAAAGTTTGAAAATTATGAACGATGTTTTACTATTAACTTTTGGTTTTGATTAAAAGTATAAATATAAACGATTGTTTCTTTCAAATTATAAGAAACCAAACTAACATTATTTATCTATTTCAATGGCACCAACAATATAACAAAAAAATATAATCTAAATTTTTATCTTTTTAATGACACCAACAACAATCATTATTAACCGAGTCATACTCATACACCGTTCCTCAAGAGATGGGATCTATGATTGATAGTTATGGGTTGTTGATTCGAGAAGTTTATTGTTGTCTCTGTTGAGTAATTGAGTCAGATTAGACCTTTTTCTCTCCGGCGGTCAAGCATCAGCTCGGATTCCCAACCTACTTTGTCGTCGTCATCCTCAAAGTTGTTGTCGTTCTTTAAAGTCCAATAAGGGACGGGCTGGTTTGTTGCTCCAGGTCTTTTTGGATGGTGGTTGTGATTATGGTCTAAAGTTGTCAGTCTTCCTCTGTGCCAGAAAGGAGGGGATTCCATTCAACGCGGTGTAGACCTCTGATCAAGAGACTGTTTTGATCCGCTTGTGTTGTTTTTAATTTTCATATTACCTCTTTGGGTAGACCTACACTTTCTTTGTGTGGATAAACTGGGTTAGGTGTTTATGTCCCCCATATTTTTTTTCTCTCATTTTTTAATAATACATTTGAGCCTATAAAAAAAACAATAATCATTATTATAGAAAAAGTTGTTAGGGTATAATTGGGATAATGAAAAAGTCAGCCAATAAAGATTGAGTTTGTTATACTTTTTTTTAATATTTGAATTAACTCTGATTTATTTGTTATGTGTGCTATTTGTATTTAAAGTTGAGGATAATTTAGATAAGAGAAAAAGGCAGTCCAAAAGGGCCGAAATGGGCTATTTTCTTTATGTATACTATAAATAATACTATTATTAAATTTACTAACAATTAATATATACTGGGTTTATCTATTTCCTTATTGGTTAAAGAATTTACACTAATTAAAAAGTATTCGATAAAAATATAATATATCTATAAAAAAAAGTTAAACACTTTTTTTTACAATTAGTTAAACATTTGAAGATGATTCAATAAAAAGTAATCAATAAATTGTTTCAAAATTGTCTTAAAGTATTTAGAGACGGAGCTAGTATACTAACATAAACATATATTTTTATGGAGCACAACCTAAAGCAACAATGCACACGTGGATGAGAAAGTGAAACTGAAATGTCATGAGATAAGGGGAAATCAGGTCAAACGTGGGGTTCCTTGTACACCCAACAACTAGCAGAAACATGCAATACCTGCGAGAATGGTCGATTGAGGTGAGTCAGGGTTAGATATTGTAGGTCAAGATGTTTTAGCGAGTAAGATTAGTTTTTTCTACAAATTTTCATTCTACATCTCATTCAGAACACACACAATCAATCAAACCAATATTTTTCTCGTAACTTATCCTTATTTTAGTAGCTCACAAAAAACTCAACTTCGAACTTAACACCTTCCGAAGGAGTTAAGAAACTCACATCCCTCTCTAATGTAATCATTTGAAGCAAAAAGAGAATCATAATTGATCTCTATCAGTTGGTCAACAAGATAGCATAGGGGAAACTAATTTTTTTGATCAAGGGCATAAGGGAAGCAAATTAAAAAAATGGAAAAAATACAAGAGAAGTCTCACCATAACAATTTACATAGTCGAGAGATACAATCTAAAAGCCAACACATCAATCATAATGTAGGTAGTGCAAAATCTTAATTTAACCGAGATTCATGTCATACTTCCATAAAAAATAACTAGTTTGAAAAGAAAAGAAAAGAAAAAAGCGCCTTAAGTGATCGGTGGGTAACATTTTTTGTTTTTGTTAATAGTAACTTACATGGCTTTGGAACATATGGCTTTAGAACATGTATACTGGACCGTTTTTTTTTTGTTGAAAAAAAGAGACTTATATTAATGAGAAAACTTGTCCTGCAGGACGTCAGATACAATACAAGGGGGTATGTCCTCAATCCAATAGCTATTGGGCTCTATAAGAGCATATTGGGCTAACCTATGGGCAACCCCATTACCCTTTCTACCCACATGTCTGAAGGACACTTGTCCTAAATTGGATTCCCTGGATAATGTTCCTAGAGTAGAGATTAGGAACTCTATCTTTTCCATTCAAAACCCTAATCAACTTATCATTATCTGATTCGAAGATGGTATCAAGAAAACAACATTGAGCTGCAAATTCCATGGTTGTATACATCGCGAAAGCTTCCGCTGCAAGGGGATCCTTCATTCCTTCACGGCACCAGGTAGCTGTTGCGAGGACTTCACCATTTTCATCTCGACAGACAGCTCCCAAGCCTCAAGTGTTTGCTTGCGCCAGATTTGCATCCATATTGATTTTGTAGATGTTCTGACTAGGTTTCTTCCATGCTCCTTTGCTTTGTCTGGTCTGATGGGTTGAAATCTTGTGATGTTGCATATCTTCTGCTGCCATATTTATGCTGGAAAACTTTTTGTAATCTTGAATGGTCTTACTGCTATGTTGAATTACTTCTTCCTCTGTAACTTTAGTATTTTCGAATAGAAATTTGTTTCTAGAAAACCAAAGATTATAAGTAATAGATGTTGCGTAGATGATTGTTTCTGAATTTGTTGTAGAGATTAGATTTATGAGCCAGTCCTTAAAATCATATTCAGATGATTCTGGAAATTTTATAGTTAAGTTTCAACCAAACCACACTTTTCTAGCAAAGTTGCATTCCATAAAAGTGTGGTTTAAGGTTTCCATCTTAGTACAACACCTGAGACAGAACATGTCGGTGAGAATACCTTTAGTGTTGAGAGCACTTTTGACAGGAACAGAGTCATTTAGGATTCTCCATAAGAAATCCTTATGTCTAGGAATTGTGTTTAACTTCCAGAGTTTTTTCCACATACATTGCTCAGCTTCATTGTTAGATGACCCTTGTTCTCTTCAGAAATTCCACTCTTCTTTGATAATAGGCAGATTCTGTATTTGATTTTTTTCAAAGTCATGGAAGTGGATATTTAAAAGACTTTGATTCCAAACTCCCGATTGATCCTTCATAATATCTTTGACTATGGAGATATTGTTGGGCTAGTGTGACGAGGGAATACCTTGAAACCATTCTGTTCAGGCAGCCAATTGTCATCCCAAACTTTAACATTGTTACCATTGCCAATTTTCCAACAACCCTTTTTTTTTATGACCCACTTAGCATGGAAGATGCTATACCAAGTATAACTAGGTTTGTCTCCCAAATTAGCTTGAAGAATATCATTGTGAGGATAATGTTTGGCTTTTAGGCACTGAGCCAATAGAGAGTGAGGATTTTTATGAAGCCTCCAAACCTGTTTAGCTAGAAGTGCTTCATTAAAAGCTCTCATATTCCTAAAACCCTGACCTCCCTTAAGTTTGGATTTGAATAGAGATTCCTTGCCTTTCCAATGTATTTTTTGCTTGTCATCATTTCCTCCCCACCAAAATCTACAAATGGCCCTTTCAATTCTATCACAAATACCCTGAGGTATGAGGAATACACTCATAACATAAGTTGGCATAGCTTGAATTACTGCTCTGATTAGGACACCTCTTCCTGAGAAGGATAAGTTTTTTTCCTTCCATCCCTTTAATTTACCTCTGATTTTATCCATGATGAAATGAAAAACCTGGTTCTTTGATCTTCCTATTTGAGTAGGTAAACCCAAATACTTGAATATGTTTTCAGTAACCTTAATAGGCATATATGTTTGAAATTCATTTTTGACACTTTGCACAATATTTGGGCTGAAAACCATTTCAGACTTGTTCAAGTTTATCTTCTGCCATGAGATTCTTTGATACTCTGCAAAAATGTCCATTAGATGATTTGCCTCATTCTTGTTTGCTCTACAAAAAACCACACTGTCATCAGCAAAAAATAAGTGAGATATAGGAGGAGCATTTCTAGCTATGGTTATCCCATGTATTTTACCCTGGTCTTGATAGGAAGCTATAAGACCTGACAAAATTTCAGCACATATAATGAACAGATAGGGTGAAAGAGGATCACCCTGTCTAATTCCCCTTTTTGGATAAAAATTGTTTGAAGGAGATCCATTTATTAGAACTGAGAGTGAAACACTCCTCACACATAGCATAATAATATTAACCAGATTAATAGGAAACCGCATAGTTAATAAGGTAGCCTCTAGAAAATTCCATTCTACTCTATCATAGGCTTTTTCCATGTCCAACTTAATCCCAACAACACCCTTTTTCTTAGTTTTATGGGTTTTTAGAAAATGAAATGCTTCATAAGCTAAAATTGTTTTGTCAGATATAAGTCTTTCAGGAATGAAAGCACTCTGTTGAGAACTAATAATAGTTGGAAGAATTTTCTTAATTTTGTTGGCTATAGTTTTTGTGACAATTTTAAGTAAAACATTACAAAGAGCTATAGGTCTATAGTTAGAAGGGAGTTTTGGATCTTTTATCTTAGGAATAAGGCAGAGAAAAGTTTAGTTGATATTACTAGGATCTCCTTTTTGATTAAGGATGTTTAGCACATAATTAGTAATATCACTTCCAATAATATGCCAATAAGACTGATAGAACAAGGCATTAAGGCCAGGAGCAGCAGTGCTTTTCATCTGTTTGATAGCTTCAAACACCTCTATATCACTGGACTCTTGTGAAAGAAACTCATGATTTGCTGGTGTAATTCTGTTTTTAACCACCTCAATGGTTTGCTGCATACAAATAGGATTAGAAGTAGTAAAAATATCATGAAAATAATCAATAAAAATGTTACTGATCTTAGTAGCATCACTACAGTAAATCCCATCTCTGTCTTGGAAGCCTTTGATAATATTTTTCTTTTTTCTTTGAGAAGCTTTGATGTGAAAAATCTAGAATTTTTACCACCTGCTTGTAACCAATTTGCTTTAGCCTTTTGTGCCCGCCACAGTTCTTCCTGCTCTAAGAAATCATCCAAAATGACTTCCTGCTCTTTAATATTCCTAATAGTTTTGGAATCAAGGATCCCTTTTTTTAAGAGCTGGAGATTATTTTGAATTAGTTTGATTTTTCTAGGCAGGTTACCAAAATTTTCCTGACCTCATTGACGAAGATGCATCAGAGTGTCTTTAAGTTTAGTATCCACCTCTCCTGTACTGAATTCCCAAGAATTCTTAACAACTTGCAGACTTTCATCATTTTGCAACCAAAGTTGCTCAAATCTTTAGATTTGTCTGTTTCTCCTAGGCATTCTACATTTCTCTATAGGCCAGAAATCTAGAAGTATATGGTTATGATCTGAAGCATACCTAAGAAGGTGGTTATTGTGATAATTTGGAAAAATAGTAGTCCAAATTTGGGTGGCAAGAAATCTATCCAGTCTTTCCTTGATATGATCCTTATCAACTTGATTATTAGCCCAGGTATAGATATCACCATGGAAACCAAGATCAGTAAGATTGCAAGCATTAATGGTACTTTGAAAAGCGTCAGACATATTATAATCAATTGGATTGCCTCCAAATTTTTCCTTATTAGTTAGGACAATGTTAAAATCACCAAAAATTAACCAATTATCATGTTGATGGCTAGCATTAATACTATTTGATAATATCACAAGTTTTATGTTTTTCATTGTGAGTTGAAAAACCATAAATACCATAAGCATACCAATTTATACCAGTGACAGAACATAAAACATAGCAATCAATAAACCTTTCATTAGAATTGAGAATAAACAGTTTACATCATTGCTCCAAAGCATAGCTAGACCTCCAGACCTCTTACCATTATATTTTGCACAATTAACAAGATGATAATTTGGCAAAATATCAAAACTCAACTTAGATTTTAGGTTTAGATCAGACTCACATAGCTTGGTTTCACTAAGAAAAACCACATATGGGCAATTGGTTGTTGTGAGCTTTCTCAAAGCTCTAACTGCAACTGCAGTAGGTTTGCCCAAACCTCTGCAGTTCCATGCCAGGATCTTCATAAACTTTGGCTAGCCTTGTCTTCAAGGCTTGCCATTTGGATAGGTGTTGGAGAATTGTAGTACTCTTGCATGGTGCCACTTTCAAGTAAGGTCTTTCTTTTCAATGGGTTAGGTTGGGACTTGTACTGGTTCTGCCTTCCTTGCTCATTAGTTGATTGAGTAGGGGTCTTTTCCTTTGTATTCTGATTTGCCTGAGCCTTTTTGATCCTCAAATTTGCCATCATGTCCAACATTGCTTTTGGTATGGGGCTGAAATTACCTCCACTTACTGACTTCATGGGGTTACTATGAAATTTTTGCTCCTTTCTTTCATTGACTCTTTTTCCATAAACATTGGACCTAAGCCAAGGACCTCTAGGGTTGACTGATCCTTCTACTATTTCACTAAAGTATCCTCACAATTGTCCTTATTATGTCCTATCAATCCACATTTGAAGCAGAATAATGGTAAATTTTCATAACGAAAATCAACCCAATTTATCCTATCATCTTCATTACCAATATACATTCCTGCTTTGATTGGTGTAGCTAGATCAAATTAAACCTTAATCTTTATGATTTTTGCATTATTAGGGTAGTCTTAGATAGCAGCTTCTTCTACTTGTCCCAATTTTGCTCCCAACTAAGTTCTCATAGCCACAGTTTTGCAGTGTAGGGGTAAACCCCAGATTTGGATCCATAACGGGGCATGTTGAAAATCTAGTTCCTTTATAACAATAGTTCTGCTCCATAGATGAAGCTTAAGCTAGACATTTCTAATAATCCATGGCTCACCCTTGAGGACTCTGGTTATATCAGCTTCTTTCTCAAAAGAGAATTGAAACATCTTGCTCTCTAATTCAGTAATCTTAAAACCAGCAGGACTACACCAGATTCCTATGAGGGAGCTGTGTAAGACTTGTTTAGGAATCTGTTTGGAGGCTAGAAGTTTACCAATTATGCTGTTCTGACATTGTTTGATTCCTTCTCCTATGTCTTCTTCTTCATACATAAAGAAATCCCCTTCATCAGTGGAGTTTGATCCATAGGTACTCTGGCCATTGTTTTCTTGATTCTTTCTTGGGTTCTCATCAAAATTCTGGTTGCAAGAGCCATGATAATTTGGATTTCCTCCACTTGAGGATGCCCCATAATCTTGGTAACCCCTTGGTTCCATGTGAGGGATAGAGATTTTCTGGATTTTTTGTGGCCTTTGAATTGTGTTATTTCTGGACTCAGTTTGAATTGTGTTTTGGGGTTGAATGATATCTATATTGTTGTTTGTTTCCATGGTTGGAGGAAGCAAAAAAATGTTAAAGGTGGATAGATGAGAAACGTTGGGAGAAGAACCAGCATGAAGCAGGTGTAAAATTGTGATAAAGATGAATCCAGAAGACAATAACAGACCAAGAATTAGTAATCGGTTGGAGCATAGAGAAAATTGAGACAACAAGAAACTGGTTTGATCAAAGCACCGTTCTGAAAGTATACAAGGATTTGACAGAGGTGAAAAAAGGGTTGACACAGGTTTTATAAAAACGGCTATAACGGTTTTATACAAAAAGAATTGAAAAAGAAAACTAAAATCGGTGATCAAACGATTGACAACAATCGATTGAAAAAATCAAGAAAGTAGAACCAAGAAATAGGAAAAAAAGATTTCAACTACCAGTAAGAAACTGGTTTAATTGAAGATAAAGTCTTGGGAACATTCTAGGGTTTGACACAGGTAAAAGGATGAAGCAAGATTAGTAGAATGGGTTATGGTTTGTAAAAGAAGAAGAATTGAAAAGATTAAAAATTGGATCAAAACGATAGACAAACAACGAGAGAAACAAAACACAGGAAGGTAAAACCAAGAGCGCACAAAGTGCAAACAAAGATGAATGACTATCCAGAAACGGTGGGTTAAACCTGTTTAAGGAAGGATAACAAAGGAAGAAGAAAGAAAAAGGCGATTCAAAATTTGAATCGTAAACCGCGATCTCCCTCTAAACCTCTTCTATTTCATATACTGGACCGTTTGACAATCAATTAAGGTAACAATATTTTGTTTGTTTAAGAAATAAAATAAAAACAAATTTATAAGTTTGTCCTTTGCTTAAAAACATATTTCAAATAGATAGTATTAGATTTTTGGTAAAAAAAAAAATGGGTGTAGCTTGCTAATTTACACTTGGTGTTTTTAC
>Ga0315913_1008559_pt1 | contig 12113 bp, 9 predicted proteins | sample MpolsnodulesMG_FD_207736 | JGI IMG/M metagenome (GOLD analysis project Ga0315913, IMG submission 207736) | Medicago polymorpha root nodule microbial communities from Los Angeles, California, United States - small nodules | ecosystem: Host-associated > Plants > Roots > Nodule | place: USA... | reverse complement strand
AATCAATGTCACCAACCATGTAAAATATAACATATCAATTCATTGGTAGGCTAATTTGTTCTTTTTTACCAAACACAAATTTGGTCACATTTATATATTATATACACATGCAAATTAAAGATGAGATTATTGTTTTGTTATGTAAATTATAGGCATGGACTTAAACAGTATCGCAATGGTTGGGCTGATGGACCAGCTTATATTACTCAATGTCCAATCCAAACAGGTGGAAGCTATACATATGACTTCAATGTGACAGGACAAAGAGGAACTTTGTGGTGGCATGCTCATATTCTTTGGTTAAGGGCTACTGTTTATGGTGCAATTGTTATCATGCCTAAACCAGGAACCCCTTTTCCTTTTCCACAACCTGCTAGAGAATTTGAACTTGTGCTAGGTCAGTTCTATTTCTTCAATAATTCATTATATTTGCAACTAAAAATGTGCGGCTGCGATTTAAGTTGCAACATTAAGATTTTCGATGTCTATGACCATGATTAAGGTTGTATTGTATCGGCTGCATTTGACTGTGATTCATCGTAATATAAAAATCGCAATGCAACTGTCTTCGTGATTTAATACTTTTATTTAGGCTTTCTAATTTAGTTTATTTGAAAAGATTATAATCATTGAAAAGCAAATTCAAATTTTATTGTGTAACAGGAGAATGGTGGCACAAAGATGTGGAAGAGATAGTAAACCAAGGGAACCAAATGGGGTTGCCACCAAATATGTCGGATGCACATACAATCAATGGGAAGCCAGGACCACTCTTTCCTTGTTCCGAGAAACGTAAGAACATTAACCTAAGTTTGTAGTAACTTCGTCTCTTTTTATAAGCGACCTTTTGTGAGCGCAAAAGAACACTTATAACAAGGGACATAGATAGAAATTATGTAAATTAAAACTTGCGAGATTTACCCTATCTCGTTCAACTAATTATGACTAGAAGTTAAAAAATCACAATTTATCCAAACAAAACTAAGGAATTAAGCTAGAACATTTTCTTAAATTTCCCTCATTAAAATTTGTAATTTGTTTTTCTAGATACATATGCAATGGAGGTTGAGAAGGGCAAGACATATCTACTAAGAATCATCAATGCAGCCCTTAATGATGAGCTTTTCTTTTCCCTTGCTGGTCACAACATGACAGTAGTTGAAGTTGATGCAGTTTACACAAAACCATTCACAACACAATCCATATTAATTGGTCCTGGTCAAACCACAAATGTTCTAGTCAAAGCAAACAAAATTCCAAGCAGATACTTTGTTGCTACAAGAACTTTCATGGATGCACCACTCTCAGTTGATAACAAAACCGCTACTGCTATATTCCAATACAAAGGAATTCCAAACACTATCATCCCTTCATTTCCTACAACACTTCCTAATGCAAATGACACAAACTTTGCTTTAAGTTATAGCAAAAAAATAAGAAGCTTAAACTCTGCCAAATACCCTGCTAATGTTCCTCTCAAAGTTGATAGAAACCTTTTTTACACTATTGGTTTAGGCATGAATTCTTGTCCTACATGCATCAATGGAACACGTTTAGTTGCATCACTTAACAATGTAACTTTTGTGATGCCGAAAACTGCGCTTCTTCAAGCTCATCACTTTGATATCAAGGGTGTTTTTAGAACTGATTTTCCTGATAAGCCTTTGGCTCCTTTTAACTATACTGGAGCGCCGTTGACCGCCAATCTCGGTACTAAGACGGGCACAAGAGTTAGCAAGATTGCCTTTAATTCTACGGTTGAGCTGGTTTTGCAGGATACTAATCTTCTCACAGTTGAATCACATCCATTCCATCTTCATGGTTATAACTTTTTTGTTGTTGGAACTGGAATTGGCAATTTTGATCCTGCTAAAGACCCTGCTAAATATAACTTGGTTGATCCTATGGAGAGGAACACTGTTGGGGTCCCTACTGGTGGTTGGACCGCAATTCGATTCACGGCTAATAATCCAGGTATACCTTGTCAACAACTGCATTAAAAAGGTTGACTTACCGAAAAAAATTTAGAGATGGAAAAAAATATTGGCATCCAATTTAGAAGATTTTCATTTTTTACGTCTCTAATTTTCTTCGGTAATTCAACATTTTTTACTATATACCTCTTTTATTTTTGTCTGTAAAGGAATTCAAACTCTGTCCTTACATTGTCCTGTCAAATTCTTACCATATGATATTGACATGCATGTTGTTTTTGCATATATGATCATGCAGGTGTATGGTTCATGCATTGTCATTTAGAGTTGCATACTGGTTGGGGATTGAAAACGGCTTTCGTTGTGGAAGACGGGCCAGGAAAAGATCAATCAGTTCTACCACCACCAAAGGACCTTCCAAAATGCTAGACAAGTTTAGACAAAATGCTAGGCATGGAAGAAATTGTCAAAGAGTTTCAGATTGTATGGAACAGTACTATTCAATGTGTAATAATTAACTTTTATTGTCTGCTACTATTTCCTGCAAAAATTGCAGTTATTCTTTAGTTTCAAGATTGAATGTGAGAAACAATGCAAGCAAAAGATTTGCACAATGTATAAAATTGTTGATTGATTGTTATATTTATCTTTCTGGGATTTTTTTTTATAAGCAACGCACATTTTATTGAAGTGAATACAAAGAATATTCAAACTCACTTCAAATTACATTCGAAACCAAGTCGAGCAACATTTTATGACACACAAAGAAACAATTGTTTAATATTGCTTTTGATAGTGTAAGAACTTAATTACACTCTAAGCAAGAGAGAAAAGAAGGAAAAATTGAACTTGCAAGATGATTAATTGAAATTGTAACTTTTTATTCAATTGATTGTTGTTAAAACTAGTTGCACATACAACACAATGGTATTTAAATTCTTACAATACAAATAAAACACTCAATGCAATGAGTTTCTTCCTTCTAAAAAAGATAATCTTTAATTTCTTGTACAAAATATTTAATACTTATTCAATTTGGAGTATTACAAATAGAAACACTCACTTTTTTAGAGAAATGATATTTGTACAATTATTTTGTACAACTTTTGAATAACTTTCTCTCTCATACTCACATGATGTTCTTATCATCTCTCTTCCTTTTTCTCTCTCCATTGTTTTTGACCAATAAGAAGAGAGAAAAACAAAATTGTCACTAAAGTTGTCATTAAATGGATGTATAAATATCATTGCTCTTTTTTTAACACACATTCTCTTATCGAGTGAAATTAATATAGATCCCACAACTTTATGTACAACTCATTTGTAAAGTATGAGACTCATATTAATAAGAGAGTGGACGTTAAAAAAGTTGTTAAAAAGATAGTGTTCTTATGACCCATCATTTAGAAGGCTTGAAATAATTTTATTTTAATAGAATCGTGTCATTCTCAACTTTTGTGTCTTCAATATGCTCTAGTCGTCTTTCTCTAAGTCTTCCAATTTAACTATACGAATGACTATGGTTGGACTTCGACTAAATCAGAACTATCCATTCCAAATCTTTGTAATTTTGTTTAATCCGGTATTATTCTTCAGAAACTTTGTGGGGGCAAGAGCGATCTTTGTTCTACAAAACATGCAAATGTTGACATAGTTTTGAGATCAGAATATGGGGCTTTGATTCTCCTCAACTGGCTATTTGAGCTTGCTAATATCGGAATGTTGACGGTTTCTTCAAATACTCTTAAGATGAAAAAGTGAAGTGTCTGAAGTTCAAACCCCGACATATTGCCTCTTCAAATACTCTTAAGGTGAAAAAGTGAAGTGTCTAAAGTTCAAACCCCGACATATGCAATATCCGTGTAAAGTTATTTTACACATCCATTTAAATGTTAAATAACGTGACAATACTCGTTGGATGAATGTGTTTTGTTAAATAAATAAATCCTTGCATGTGTAAAATAAATAAGTTGGCATACAAACTACCTTCCATTAAATATGGTGATGTCCTTTAAAAAAAATAAATTAAATATGGTGATGTCGACGATCAAGGTGATCTTCTTTGCATTTTTTTTTAGCACGGCAATTTTATTTCTCAAAACCTAAAACATAAACCCTAACAAACGTGCATTCAACATAAACCCCCAGCGTAAGTTTCCATATTCATTTCACACAACTCGAAGGTATTTTTTATTTCTCAGATTAATTTTCCTTTTTACTTTCCCCTCATCAATCGACAAATCACTTTCCAAGTTTTCACCATTGCTTTTCAGTTACTTTGATCTGTTCAGAAACTCGCCGTACAACTGCTCAATTCCTAATTTTATTGCAAAGGCTGGTTATACAAAGGGACATAAGGAATATTTCGAACCTTGGGAAACTTTAAATATGTACCAATTATACCTTTTGTTTTAGGGAATATACCAATTATACTGTTAATCGGTTATAATCGTTATATCATTAAAAATATTTAACATCAATTATAACTACTTCTAAAAACATCAATATTTAACATCAATTTTTTACGATAACAATCCATCAAAATTAAATTTATATTTCAATTATTTTAATACATGGATTTGTTATTTATTTTTATTATTTGTAATCTATGCTACTTATAAATATCGTGCTTAAGATATAATCATCTTAAAATGGTCAAAACTTAGATTTATTCATCCACAACTTATACTAAGTATAAAAGAAGTATTATTTGAAATACTTTCAATAATTTTATTTTAAAATAATCATGTCATTACATGGATGTGATATGAGGGATTGAGCTCGACTGAACAATTTATTTAACTCATTATTGTAGGTGGGAAGACTTGAGATTTTAGACCCTACCATTCAAGTTGGCTCATCCCGTTCAAACTTCAACCCCCTAAAAAATATTACGATAACAAGGCGTATTGGCAAGTCGGGTCAATTTAAAACATCAATTTTAGTTTTTTTTATTAGCTCTGATATTTTTCTGCCGTCAATATTCTCACCACAACCCAATAAACTTAGATTTTTATTCATTGTGAAATGATTGTTAAATCACATTGAATTTTTAAGTGGCTAAATTTTAAAGTTTTTTTTTCCTTCTTTTTAGAAACTCATGTGAAGTTTAATAGGCGGAAAACAAATGTGGTTGCTCATGTCTTTGCTGAGGCGGTCACATTATTAGCTAGTTTCACCATTTAGTTTAATATCCCCTCTTGTATTGATACACTTATTTTTAATAAAATGTTGTCAATATCTTTCTTTTAAAATAAAAATAAAAATTCCTCTACTTTGACGGATTAACTCACCTAAAAATCAATACACTTCATTTTTGTTATTGACGAGTCAAACCACCAACCCAGAAGAGATTGGGGGAAAGTTTCAACCCTCATATTGGGTTATGTTCTTAATCTCTCTAGTCCGTGTTATGTTCAATACCATGTCATTCAAAACTCCTCAAATCTTTATATCTAATCCAAAGGTACATTTGCAAACAACACTAACAAAACCCTAAAACTAGATTCCTTGGCGCTAAACACATTTTTCCCCTACCTAAGGACATGCAGCCATGATGGTGGTGAGGTGGGAGAGAGCAGCAAAGGTTGGATAGGAGTTAATTGGAGAAGAAGGTAGCAGAGGGAGTGGGTGGTGGTGAGGGAGGGCAAGGATGAGGCGGCAGTGGTGGCAGTGAGGGAGGCTGGAGGTGGGGGGGAGGGAGACCGAGAGAGAAAGAGAAAAGAGGTGGGGGAGAGCGACGGTTGTGTCTTTTAATTTTGCAAAACTGTTGCATCGAATTTATTGGATTTTTATGCAACTTTTGTGTTTAAGTACACTAAATAATAAATTCCTTTTATTATTCTTCTGTAAAGTTGCAAATTACATGCTCCCTCCGATCTCAAATATAAGAAAAGATTCCTTTTTTAGGTCTATTGAATAATTAATTTATCTGTTTTACAATGTAGACCAGATACATTAACTACTCAATGAACCTAAAAAAGGAATATTTTCTTATATTTGTGACCGGGGAGTATTTGGTTTAAACTTTTAATTTAGTTCCCAACTAGCTTGATTTTGTAATTAGGTTGCTTTGCTTTTCTGAATTGCAAATTCTAATTAAAGTCGCTTTGTCACGTAACCTACATCTTCTCCATTGTAAGCCAAAAAATGCATATTTGAATCTTATAGTCTATTACAATATTTTAGCAATTTACCATTATATATATGATATTGCTATCAAATTTTGATTTCTCTAAGATGTTAGTTTTGCACCCAATATATTAATATGAATACCTATGCCTATGCCTGCTGTAATCGGCTGCCATGCCTTGCCAGCAAGGATTCCTAAAATTATTGACACATATAACTAAAAAAAAAATCATCTACAACTATTGTCTAGAATTAATTTTATTAATCTTGACTGATTCAAATTTTCCCTAGAAGATAGGAGTACAACTACTTCAATTAATAAGTTCAATGCTTTAAAGTATACTCATTCTATTTAGTTTCTCAAAGTATAATATATGTGCCTATGACCCTATATTTGGACGATCTTTTGTTGAATAGCATAATCTAAATACTCCAGCATTGTTAAATACTCACTAAGTCCCATATTTTGTGAAACACACAATTTTGATCTTAAATAATTTTAATAATGTAATAGAAAAAATTATGAAAATTTGATATTCTAAAAATATAAATAGAGACAAATCAAACAAGATTTTATATGTTATAGCAGACCGGCCCTTGGCATAGGTCGGGAGTGTGACGACCTAGGACCCATGCCGGTAGGGGGCCCAAAATTTTTTTTAAGGTCGGGGGTGTATATAAAAATCATGGGTAGTCACTCAAACAAGTTGACATATATCTTCCACAATGAGTTTTCTCGCATGGTCAGTATTATGTAGCAATATCAAGAGTTACTTAAAGGAATGGTTTGAAAATTTTGCTAATAAATGAAGATGGTGTCTTTGCTTTGTACTAAAAAATGATGACAAAAAAATTATAAGTTGTAATTGAGCTATTAAACTTTGCTTTGGCATGACCCGTGCGGCAGCACGGGTGGAAAGTCTAGTTTGTGTTTATGTAGAATACTAACTCCAATTTAACACTACTTTTCAAAATTATCCACTCTTTACCGAAGCTAAGTTATAACTGGTTTTGCACGGGGTTGTGGCCACACCACTTATATTAATGCAGACTTTCGTGTTGTTTTCATGGATTCCAAATCATTTGGGACCATGGTTTCTTAGACATCATTTATGAGTCAGATTCCCAAACGGCCTTGACCTTTATCAAAGATGGAGTATTATTCATCCTTATGCTCTTCTTATTAACAACATTCGTTCTTTCATTCTAAAAGAATGAAATGTTGTTATGTTGAATAGTACTCTAAGTATATGTGCAAATTGGCTTGCTAAATTAAATGCCCACTTTCTCAAGAATTCTGGATCATCGTCTTCCATGTCTGAGTTATTACTTAGCTGATTCTAGAGGAACGTATGTAGTTTCTTTCCTTTCCAATTTCTTTCTTTTTTACCATTTATAAAATAAAATATAGACCAAATTTGTTTTTGAAGGTCGTTCTCCATTCATCTCCTTCACGCACTTTTATTAGATGAAAACCACTTGTCATATTAATTTTTGAAAAATAACATGCATGAAATAATGGACCCACTTCGAGTAGGAATCACACTCCAGAATTTAGAAAGAGAAACTAGAGATAAAAGAAAGGAAATTCATTATATTTTTCATTGATTCCAATCCATGAGGTATACAATGCTTATATATACTTGTGCATGCTCATAATAAGATACAACAGCTGCACAATAGCACAACTTAGGAACTAACAAATAAATATGCCTAAAGGGTCCCCTTAAATTAAGATGAGTCATACTACCTTCTAGAACTAGTTGAGTCACATAATTTATACTCCTTATTTTAAATACCCTATATCATTACCGACCCCTTCAAGATCAACCTTGTCCTCAAGATCTAAAAGATCCCCTTCTAAATTAAGATGAGTCACTTCTATGAACCACGGATACAGACACAGACACCGGACACGACACAGACACGGCACGCTGACACAGTTAAATTTTTTAGAAGGTTTAAATATTGCACTCGTCCCTGCAAATATGCCTCGTTTAAGTTTTGGTCCTTGTAAAAAAAAAATTTGTTTTTGGTCCCTGAAATTTTTTTTGTTTTTTAAATTTGGTGGGATAGTATTCCTAAAGAAATTATATGGGATTATGCTAGAAATAGATTGGGTCTACCTCTTTTTAGGTTTTGTTAACCTTGAGGGTCAAGTTCTTGCCCCCCCTCTTTTTTGTTGTACTTTCTTTTTTATTATCAATCTAATGAGACTTGTCTGTTGACAAGTTTCCTTCTCTTAAAAAAAAAAAGAATAATGTTTTGTCTGAAAATAAATGTTGTCATGTGACGTGAAATGGTCCATAAACTACCAGTCTAAACATTAATGAGAGATATTTGCACATGGAAAATATTTAGATCAATGAACAAATGAATGGTGGCCGTACGTGACACGGTTTAATATATGGGCATTTTTCTTTTGAGAAATGCTAATTGTGTTCCAAACATTCTTTTAAGATTTTTAAATGATATTCGTTTTGTCTCAAATTATAAATCTTTTAACAAAAAATTGTTATTAATTATACATTGTTTTACAATACCAACAAAATATTAATGTTATTTTTTTATTATATCTTTAAAAATTTATTCAATTTTTTAATTTATCATTTTTATATCATTTATTAAGAACACATTTGTCGTCTAATTTAGGACGAGAGAATAATTTTTTATAAAAATTTATGTAATCATTAAAAGGTTGGAATGCTTAAAGACCCTTTTTTATTTTAGAATTCTCTTGGTGTACTTGTTGGCAAGATTCTTTCTTTTTTTTACCCTTGAAAAAAACTATCCATGTCTCTTTTTATCGTAAATTTTATATTTTTTTTAATAAAAATAAATAATCATATATTTATTGATATTATGGCTTAATATTACATAAATGGTTCCTTAACTAATTATGAGATTTCATGTTGGTCCCCTTTCCAATATGGTCCCATAAATTTCCTTAAGTAAGTATGCAGTTTGGTTCGGTTCGGTTGACTTTTAAAGCACAATCCGAACCAAACCAAACCAAACCAAACAAATGTGGTATGAATTAGACCGGTTGGTGCGGTTTTTTTAGACAATACAATTTTTTGTTTCCAACGTTAAAATCGAGTTAAAAAAGTAAAACACAACATATTTTCACAAGGTTCTGACAATGTTTTTAATTTCATTTCACATTACATTTTCACCAAACAACATAAACCAAATTAAAAACGTGGACAAAAATTAATTCTATTATGTAAGAAAATGTAAAATACTTAGATTTTATCATTCTCTAAAAGTTGAAGTAGCACATGAATGCATTTTTGAAATAAAAAGTAAAGAAGAAACTTAACAAGAGAATAAATATGTCATTTTAGAAAAGTTTTCATTGAGTTTCTATGAGTATTGGTCTAGGTGACATAGATTTTAATTAGTATTTTATTATGTTGCGGTTTGGTTTGGTTTGGTTTGGTACGGTTTATAAAATGAAAACCGCAAACCAAACGAAACCATGCAGTTGAGTAAAAAAGTGATCCGAATACATCCAAACAAAATGCGATTTTTTGCGGTTTCAATTTAGGTTGGTTCAGTTTGTAGTTTTTCTATTGCATTAGATCGATTTTGAACACCCCTAAATGAAGGTACTTGTTTAAAAGTACCATGTATGTTGGTGCTACTCATGAAGATGCCAAAATAACCACATTTTTTTAGGGGAGCCAAATAACCACATATTTATTGAATTGAGTAGGGATTTTTCAATGTTGATGTTTTTTTTAAATAAAGGGTAAAATTGAAATAAAAAAGTTTAATTTATTTCATTCCATCGATTTTCCAAACAATGGAATGGGAAATAGTGTCATTCCGTCATAAAATATCTAAACAATGGAATGAAATCTTTGTTCCGTTTCATTCCGTTCTGTTCTATTCCATTCCGTTCCGTTTCATTCCGCCTATTAGTTTTAAGTTATCCAAACAGAGCCCTAAGGTACATGCTAAGAAATTTAAAATAAAATTAAGGGAAATGATAACTTGTGCCCTAAAGGCACAAGTTAAGATTCCAAAAATAGATATAATGCATCGCAAATTGTGTCAATTTATTTTTCACAAGATTGAAATTTAACTTTTTTTAGTAAATACTTACTCTTTATAGAAATTTTAACATGTGTCATAAGGGCACGCACAAGTTAGAATGACTCATTCATAAACGGTCTTGCTATTTTGTATTCTAAAAGCACAAGTTAAAAAAATTTAAAATTAGAAGTTTTTTTATAGAAAATAATAAAATTTTGACTTTAAAAAGTTGAATGCTCAACTTTTGAGATAATTAATTTTAATATCATTCTAACTTATGCCCTGTTTTTAGTAGGTGATTCTAACTTGTGTCCTTATGATACATGTTAAGATTTCTATATAAAGAGTAAGTATTTAGTAAAGAGTTTATTTATCTCTATTCAAATAAAAGTGTCTATTAATTAAAGAGGATTACAAGACAAAAACAACCAAGAGATAAAATTTATTGATTCGGATTTGCCATTATAGCATGTGATTCTGATTATGAATTTATGAGTTAGCCAGTGTTGGCCTGTTGCGTACGTACTTCATCATAGTTGCATTCTATGATTACTATTATTATTGCATCCACCAGTGGGACTACACATGACAATTACTACACATGAATCTCAATAAAGCCGCGCGTACGCTTTTTACAAGATCATTTTTGGTCATGTTGTACCCCGTTCCCATCTGCAAAAAATTATAAGTAAGTTTTCTCAAATAATTAAAGGGAAACAGTGCATTCCTAAGTTCATGAAGTATCATTCTTTTTCTCATTTTTCAATTTAAGTTCTCATCTGCAAAAAATAGCGTGGACCCTATAAGTTTTCTCAAATAATTAAACTTGCAACCTACAACCTAATTTTAAGATGTTGGGATTATTTTAATAGGGTATCTTAGTTTGAAGTTTACTAAATTTATTTTTAAGAATAACATTCTTTGAAATATAAAGATGTGAATTTTATTTTAAGGTATTTAGAAAAAAGATGTTTGGTTAACATTATAATATTTCCAAAAATCTTAAGAATATAGATTATAATAAGTAATTACACATAAATTTATTCTCATCCTCACGGAAACTTTATTTCACCCTTTATTTTTGGGAATTTTTTTCTATTCCTAGGAACATTTTAGATTGGGAATAAAATTTAGTAAACTTGTAACAAACATAGACATGTATATTTCTATCATTTTATTCCTAAGAATCTACAAATAACTTGAAACAAACGCACTCATGGTCATAGATTATGTTTCTTAGATCTCGTATAGGTAGCCCAATTGACAAGCTTAAAGATGTTGAATGAGATTGAAGAAGGATATTTCGGGTTCAATCCTCCAAAACTAACAATTTTTCCTCTCCTCTAACAATTTACTAGCAACTATAACATTTGCTTATAAAAGAAAGTTTTATTTTCTTATGACACTTTTGAGACTAAGAAGATGAATTTCACATATTTTGAAAAATAGTGATACTTAGATGATTATCAAATGAATTTTAATCTATTTTTAAATTATATAAGTTGACGTTTTCTTTACCTGAGCAACGATTGTTATGTCAACGATAGAATCCCCAAATGGTAGAACACTACTATTAAGAACAAAGAGATGAAGCTTTTGAATCTCAACCAATATATTGAGCAAAAAACTCTTTTGCTTTTGGCACTGAATCCTTATGAGCACGTTTTTATCCAAAAAATTTGCATCTACATGGGGGAGAGCTTCATTATTAGCACTAGCAGTCTTAGAACCATCATCAATCCATGACTTGTAACTTAGTTGCGGTTTGTTAGTCTTCACTACAGACTCAATAGGACTATTTTTGTTTTGTTCTTCTACTACCCTCAAACGTTCTTGAAGCTCTTTCACATGCTTGATAGCATCTCCTATGACTGAAGACTTGTCGATCTGTAGATTTGATGTACAAATTCAAGTTTAATTAGATGTTACAAATTCCTAAAATTAATGGCCAACTAGTTGCTAGTTGCTCCTAAAACTAAAATTAGTAGCATCACTAATTTTGAATGA